>OMDO01000596.1_pt1 | contig 22657 bp, 11 predicted proteins | sample 1674051 | NCBI WGS metagenome assembly OMDO01 (sample SAMEA103958138, study PRJEB25191) | human gut metagenome | biome: human-associated habitat [ENVO:00009003]; feature: intestine environment [ENVO:2100002]; material: feces | place: Germany | collected 2013/2015 | reverse complement strand
GATCTTTTTGTGACTATCGGAAAATCGCTGCTTTCCGGTGTGGGCAAGATATTCGACGCATTGACCTGGGGCGGATTTTCCTCCTGGACGACTTCAAGCAATGCCAAAGAGGTCCAGGAAACCATCGACCGGCTGACCGAGCGCAACGAGACCTTGCAGACGGCTATCGAGGACCTGACGGAGGAGATCAAGGCGAGCAAGGGTACAAAGTCCGTGGCCGCCTACCGGGATGCCTACAGGCTCCAGCAGGAGACGAACTCGAACTATCTGGACATGGCCATGTCGCAGGCCGGCTATCACGGTTCGCATCACAGCTGGAATTATTACTGGGGCGGTTTCTCACAGGAACAGATTGACCGTTTGAGCGGTCAGATCGGGCGTAGCTGGAACGGTGACATCTGGAACCTAAGTCCGGAGGAGATGAAGAAGTTGCGCAGTAACGTGGACATGTGGACGCAGATCCAGGATACCGGCAAGGGCGGATATGGAGGTCGTCTGACCGAGAAGCTGGATGACTATATCGACCAGGCGGGCAAGCTGGAGGAACTTACCGACCAGCTGTATGAAGGTCTCACCGGTATTTCCTTCGACAGCATGTACAGCAGTTTCGTGGATAACCTGATGGATATGAAGTATGATGCCGCAGCCGCGGCGGAGGACATATCCGAGTATTTCATGCGTGCGATGCTGTCAAACAAGATCGGTGAGCTGTATTCCGACAAGCTGAAAGGCTGGTGGGAGAAATTCGGCAAGGCGATGGAAGACAATGACCTTACAGAAGCCGAGCGTAAGGCCCTCCAGGACGAGTACATGAAGTATGTCGAGGAAGCCATCGCTCTTCGTGACAATCTTGCCGCGGCCACCGGGTACGATAACTCGGGCGGTACGAGCCAGAGCGCCAAAACCGGCGGTTTTTCAGCCATGACACAGGACCAGGGTACAAAACTGGACGGCATGTTCACCAGCGGGTTGCAACACTGGTCGAGCATCGATGAGAAGATGGAGAGCGTCATCGACAAGATGAACACCGCCGAGGGGCATCTTGCCCGTATCGAGGAGAACACCGGCACGAGCGCGTCGCACCTTGGCAAAATAGAGGAAGAGATTCGTAAAATCAATCGTGACGGAGTAAAATGCAAATGATATGGAAAAGATATTAGGCGGTCTGGTACTTGTCAACGGTACCGACATCTGGAGTACATACGGGGTGTTCCTCGTTGAGGACAAGCGCGGCGGGATGGATAACCTGACCGCCATCCTGACCCCGAGCAAGACGAAAACGGACACGGCTGTGAATATCCGGGAGGAGGACGGGGAGAAATATTCCTCCGTGCTGACGCCCAGGAACGAGGCCCGTGACGTGACGCTTCATTTCGCCCTGTTTGGCAAAACGCAGGCCGGCTGGCTGAAGAAGTATTTCGAGTTCATCAATTTCCTGAAGAAAGGCCGTGACGGGTGGCTTGAGATTTCCTTTCCCCAACTTGCCCTGACTCTCCGTGTGAAATATACGGATTGCAGCAAGTTCCAGCCTCTGACCTATCTCTGGAAGGAAGGCGTGCACGCCGGCAAGTTCAAGGTGAAGTTCCGGGAACCTGTCCCGGTCATATAAATGTGATTCAAACCCTATTCAAACGACGTTTAAACAAGATACAGACATGCTGACCATCTATGACAGCAACGGCAACAGACGGACCGATATCGAGGCGGGCGACAGCTCCACCCAGGTGAAGGAGGTGCAGGGTGACAATGTCCTGACACTCTCTTTCACGCATTACGAATATATCGCCCTGGACGTGAATGACCGGGTGGACTTTGAGGGTGAGCGCTACTGGCTGACCGAACGGTACATCCCGAAGCAGAAGAGCGGCCAGGAGTGGGTATATGATTTGAAGTTTTACGGTATCGAGAGCCTGGTGAGACGTTTTCTTGTGCTGGAGACCACCGACGGGAACACCGAGCCTGTGTTCACGCTGACAGCGACTCCGCGTGAACACGTGGCCATGATCGTGAAGTGTATCAATGACGGAATGAACCACACCACCGACTGGAAAGTGGGGCGGGTGGACGGTACGGACCTTATCGTCATCGATTACGAGGGGAAGTACTGCAACGAAGCCCTGAAAGAGATAGCCGAAGCGGTCGGCGGGCAGGCTGAATGGTGGGTGGAAGGCCAGACCGTGAACGTGTGCCGGTGTGAGCATGGCGAGGAAATAACGCTGGGCTACGGGAAGGGACTGACCGGAATCGAACGCGACACGACGGGTACCGACAATTTTTATACCCGGTTGTTCCCGGTAGGCAGCACGCGGAACATAGATCCGTCAAAATACGGGCATAGCCGCCTGATGCTTCCGGGGGGCAGGCAATATGTCGAGATACATACGGAGGAGTACGGCATCTATGACCGTTACGAGCAAGACGCCTTCAGCGGCATTTATCCCCGCAGGATCGGGGCTGTCAGCAGTGTGCGCAGCGAAGATGTGAAAGATGACGACGGCAACCCTTTCACGGTCTATTATTTCAGGGACGACAGCCTGAATTTCGATCCGAACGATTACGAGCTGCCCGACGAGACCAAACGTGTATCGTTCCAGGACGGTGACCTTTCCGGACTGGGGCAGGGTGAGGACCACTATTTCGAGGTGAATTTCAACAGTGCCACCCGTGAGTTCGAGATTATTACGATATGGCCCTATGATGATGACACGCAACTCCCCGGCGGCAAACTTATTCCGAAATCCGGTGACCGTTATATTCTCTGGAATATCCGTATGCCGGACGAATATTACCCGCTTGCCGAGGAGGAGTTTCTTACGGCGGTGGAACAGTTCAATACCGAATGCTGGCAGGATCTTGCCGTTTACAAGGCCCCGACCGACCATGTGTGGATTGAGGAGAACGGTGTTTCCCTGTCCGTAGGCCGCCGTGTGAGACTTGAAAGCGAGGAGTATTTCCCCGAAACCGGTTATCGCAGCAGCCGCATCACGAAAATTACCCGGAAGGTGAACCAACCCGGGGAGATGGACATCGAGATCAGCGATGCCCTGCATAGTGGTGCGTTTGAACGGGTGAATGACAGTATCGGGGAACTGAAAAACTATACGAAGTCAAAGGCGGAGGGTGCCGCGCTTCCTGACATTATCCGTAGCTGGGACAAGACACTGCCTACGGACAACAATCTTTTTTCCGCGCGGAGAAGTCAGGCGGAACACATCAGCAAAAAAAAGAATGACCGTGCAAAGGGGAAGATCACCTTCGAAGCGGGAGCCTCTTTCGGACAGGAGGATAATGCGGGTATTGATGACAAGGGCAATGCCGAGTTGCTGACCCTTGTCGTGCGTGAGTTCCTTCGCAGCCCGAAATTCGTGGACGGTCTTTTCGGTGAGGGGTGGCGGCTGTGGATGGAGGACGCTTTGTCCCATCTTACCATCGACAAGCTGACGGTACGCCAGGTCATGGTAGTATTGGAGCTGCTTATCGAGAAGGTACGCAGCGTTGGCGGCCAGCTGTGCGTCAGCGCCGCCAACGGGAAAATAAAGACCGCCGTACTTGAGGACGGTTACTGGAGGATCACTTTCGAGCAGGACAACAGTTTCCAGGCCCATGACCTGATGCGCTGCGCCACGTTCAGCGGCGGGAACCTGAAAGGGTACTGGGTGGAGGTGGCCGGCGTGGAGGGTGACTCCATTCTCGTAAGTGAGGATGAATTTTCAGGTTCCCTTCCGGAGGCCGGTGACGAGTGCGTGCTGATGGGCAACACGGAGAACCCGCTGCGTCAGAACCTGATCCTGATCTCCGCCACCGAGGACGGTCAGCCCCGCGTGGACGTGATGGACGGGGTGAAGGCGAAGAACTTCACCGGCTGCCTTCGTGCGCGCCTGGGCAACCTGGACGGCATCAGCGATGACTGGTTCCCGGCTGACAACCAGCCGCACGGCAACGGCCTTTACAGCGACAACGCCTACCTGCGCGGGACTTTCCTTCTGGTGACCGGTGAGGACATCAAGACCAAGTTCGAGATCGTGGAGGGGCGCATCACCAGCGCGGTGACCGCCCTAAGGAACGACTTCGCCACGGAGAAGGGCTACCTGAACAACCCCGCCTTCGATGACGGGCTGGAGAAATGGAACACGGAGAACGAGACGGTGTTCTTCCTGGCAGGTAACAAATGGATCTGGGCGAACAACAACGTACTGACCAGAAAGGGCGACGGGGCGAGCGTGACGGTGGATGACGGGCGGACGGTGGTGCACATCCGTAACAAGTACATCCTCCAGAAACGGGCGAATTTGAAAAGCATCCCCTCCATGCCTGTGAACGGTGACGGGGAGAAGGAGGCCGTGCCGGTGTACCTTTCCTTCTTCTACCGCTGCGCAACCAAAGGGACTCTAAGAGTCCAGTTCCTGGACGTTGACAAGACGGGTTTCGCGAACTTCAACAGCCTGGAGGTGGAGGAGGAACTGTCTGCAACTGATGGTTACGTGCAGTACACCTGTAGCGGCCTCTGGAACGGTACCGGTGATTTCAAACTGTCCTTTACCGGTGACATCTACCTGTATATGCTCGTGCTGTCCACTGACAAGGTGGAGAGCCTTGCACACCGCTACCGGACGCTTTTCGAGCAGTCGGAGCGTCTGGTGAAGATAACGGCCGCCGTCTTTGACCGTGACGAGAATATGCTGGAAGAGACGGGGCTTGTGGTGAAGCCTGAAGGCGCGGGCATCTACGCCCAGGACGCGGACGGGAAACTGGCGCTTATCGGCGTGAGTGTGGACGGGACGGACGCTGACGGCAACAAGATCAGCGTGGTGAAGCTGACCGGTGACCGCGTCAAGCTGGAGGGCCTCGTGACGGCCAACGATAATTTCAAGATCCTGGAGGACGGGAGCATCGAGGCGAACGCGGGCACGTTCTCCGGGCATATCCGCACGAACTTCCACCTTGTGGAGTCGAGCGACGCCGTCCTGACCTCCTGCTCGGGCCGCGGCGAGGCCGGCTACCTGATCGGCCGCGAGCTGAGCCTGAAGGTGGACATGGCCGGTTCGTCGAACGGTGCGGACATCATCCTTCCGAACGACGTGCGTTATATCGGCTCGCGCGTAACCCTTTACAACGGCTGCCACCCTCCCTATACGCGTACGGTGGGCTCTATCCGCTACAGCTCCGTCCGTGTGGACGACGGCACGCTGCTCCGCGGTTCCAACGTGAACCTTAGCAGTGATTCGCTGCTTTCCTATTCCGACCCCTACAGGATCGACTGGATCAGCGGGATCATCGAGCTGGTCGGTACCCCCGAGCTGAACGGGAGAATCCTTGCGGACCTGGTTTCGTGGCGGGGAGCGTCGGCCGGTCCCCCCGCTTCCCCCTCGAGCGGATGGCTTTACTACGACACGAAAAGGAACCGCAACTACCTTTACTGGTACGGCGCGTGGGTGGAGTTCCCCGTTTACGGCGGCGCTTCCGATGATCTCCGCATCACGTGGAAGGGAGAGCTTTCTTCCGCTCCGGAGAACCCGGAGAGGAACTGGCTGTACGTCACCTCCGTGAACCGCTTCCTCCTGCTCTACACGGGCGAGGATTGGGAGGAGCCCGCCATCATTAACAGCCTGAACAAGTGCGGCTGGTGCATCCTTGGCTTCAGCGCGCTTTCATACCATTATTACAATGACTGACAACAATAAAAAAGGAGGAATAACTTATGGCACTTACAGAATCGGAGAAAACGGAACTTAAGAACGACATCCTGAACGCTATCAAGGCCGAGAGCCAGAGCGTTGATGAACTTGTGGAGGTCAGCTCCCTTGACAATATCAAAAGTCTCCCCGCCCTTCGCGGCAGTGAGCTGGTGAGTGCTCCGCTCACCCTTTTGCGTAAACCGGCCGATGATGCCGCTGCCACGGCGAATGCGTCTGCCACGAAAGCGGATAATGCTGCGGCTTTGGCGAATAAAGCTGCGGGTATGGCGTCTGATGCGGCCGGTACCGCCAATCAGGCTGCTGAAACTGCAAATTCCGCCGCGGCAGCGGCATCCGCGGCTGCGAAACAGGCGGAGGATGCCGCCGCCGGTGTGAACGACGGTTTGGTCGGTGGCATGACGGCCGTCCCTGATGAGGAGAACGACACGGTGAAACTCACCCTGCTGGGGAAGACCGGGACGGAGATTGCCTCCGTTGATATTCCCGGTGGTACGGGCGGTGGCGGTAACACGTATAATGTGACGGCGGAAGTCCCTTTGGAGAGCGGTTATTATGTCCTTTCCTCCGCGATCGGTGCCGTGGATGAGAAATACCGTTACAAGGGCCGTTGCATCACCTATGAAGTCTCGCAGGGCAAATGGGAGACCAAACAGTTCGTGGGGACAAGTCTGTCGAGCTGGGAGCAGGAGGCGAGCTGGGAGGACTTCGGCGGTGCCGGAACGATGAAGAGCCTGACGGTGAACGGCGAGAAGAAAGTTCCCGACAGCGAGGGCAACGTGGATCTGACCATCGACAAGCTGGAAGTGGACGAGAGCCTGGATGCCGACAGTACCAATCCCGTCCAGAACAAGACCGTCGCCGCCAAATTCCAGGAGGTGGAAGCCGGTACCGTGTTCGGCATGAGCGCGGAAGTGAGCGACGACGAGAGCAGTGTCCGCCTTGCGCTGACCAACAAGAGCGGGGCGGAGATCGCGAGCGTTGACATCCCGGCCGGCAGCGGTGGCGGCGGTGAGTCCTCCACCACCAAGATCGTGCTGCTTGCCGAGACCGACAAGAAAACCGTGAAGGAAGGCGGAGCGGTGAAACTTACCTATACCTATGACCACCAGGTTGCCGGCGGTGATGACAAGGGTAGCAGTACCGGACAGAAAGCGACCGTCACCATCCAGGTGAAGCGCGGGACGACCACCACTTATTCCTCCTCGCTGAAGGAAGTGAGCAAGGGTACCTATACCCTTGACCTGACCAAATACCTGCTGGTGGGCACGAGCGATATCTACGTCATTGCCGAGACTACCGATCCCACCACGGGCAAGGCGCAGAAGAAGCAGGCGTACGTGAGCGTGAAGAGCGTCACCCTGTCCCTTTCCTGCGGTTACAACCTGGCGGCCACCATCCAGAACGGTGGTTACGGTACCTATGATTCCGCGAGTATACCCTACGCCGTGAGCGGTACCGGCACGAAAACCGTCAGCCTGTACGTGGACGGTGTACAGCAGAACGCGCATACGGTCACCCGCAGCGGCACGACGAACGGCAGTTTCGAGGTTTCCATGACCGGCCTGTCCGTGGGGCGGCATACCGCCCAGCTGGTGGCCGAGATGGAAACTGACGACCTCACGCTGAAAAGCGAGAGCATCCATATCGACCTGCTGAAGGCCGGAACCGGCGCGCCCTTCATCGGTTTGAAGCTCATTCATGCCGACGGGCATGTCCTCGGACGGGACGAGCATCTGGAGCCGGTCCTTGAAGCCGGCCGCTACGAGAAGCTCACTTTCGACTGGGTGGCCTATGATCCCGACCGTGTGCCCGCTGAAGTGGAGTTCTGGAAAAACGGCGTCAAGAGCAGTACCGTGAGCGCTCCCCGCAGCATGATGACCTACAGTAACCGGTTTACCGAGGAAGGCACGCAGACGCTTGTCCTGAAAGCCGGTCCGACCGGGTACACTTTGCGCATCGACGTGGGTGAGAGCGGTATCGATATCAGCGAGGCCACCTACGGCCTGGCGGTCAAGCTTGACGCGGCGGGCCGCAGCAACGGGGAGAGTAACCCCGGAACATGGGAGTCGAACGGCGTGGAGACCACGTTCGAGGGTTTTGACTGGAGCAGCAACGGCTGGACGGGTGAGGCGCTGAAGCTGACCAACGGTGCGAAAGCCGTCATCGGCTACCGGCCCTTTGCCACCGATGTGAAAAGTACGGGGCTGACCATTGAACTGACCCTCCGGGTAAGCAATCCCACTGACAGCGATACCGCAGTTGTGGACTGTCTCGACAGTGGCAAGGGGCTTTATATCACCCCTTCGGAAGCGAGTTTCAAGACCGGTGAGAAAGTGTCCTATACCAACGAGGACGACGAGCTGGTGGAGCGTGAGATCAAGCTGGGCACGAATTATGTGGAAGACCGGTGGATCAAGGTGGCCCTCATGGTGGGTACCCGCAATGAGAGCCGTCTGATGGAGCTTTATGTGGACGGCAACCGTACCGGTGCCGACATCTACGACAACGCCTTCAGCTTCCGCCAGGACAATCCGAAATATATCACCATTGACAGCGCCGGGGCGGACGTGGAGGTAAAGAGCGTGCGTATCTATACCCGCCGGTTGAGTGACGACGAGGAACTGGAGAACCGGATGGTGGACAGTGCGGACGGTGAGGAGATGATCGCGCTGTATGAGGAGAACGATATCCTGGGTGATACCGACACTGTGGATATGGACAAGCTGCGTGCCAAGGGCAAGGGGGTGCTGCGTATCGTGCGCCAGAACAAGCTCGATGACGTGTATGCCGAGAACAACAAGAAGACGGACTTTTCGGCGGATATCTTCTATTACTCCCCTTTCGGATCCGAATACGACTTCGTGCTTCGTGACTGTTATATCCGTATTCAGGGTACCAGTTCCACGAAATATCCGAGCAAGAACATCCGTATCTATATCAGCAAGGGCGGCACGAACCTTAGCTTCACCGTTGGCGGCAAGGAGCAGGCGGAAAAGAAATATCCCGTCCGTCCCGGTGGCATCGCCATGAACCTGATCTGTCTGAAGAGTGATTATTCCGACTCGTCCATGTCGCTGAACACAGGCGGTGCCAAACTGTTCAACGACGTGCTGAAGGAGATGGGGCTTCTCACCCCTCCGCAGCGTTACCAGTACGAGACGGGCGGCAGCGATTTGAACGCGGTCACCGTGCGTACCGCTATCGACGGTGTGCCTATCGACATGTTTGTGGCGGCTGCGGAGGACGGCGAGAACAACTATGTGGGGCAATACAACTTCAACAACGAGAAAAGCAAGAGCGGCGACCTGTTCGGCCTTAGTGGCGTGGAGGGTTACGATCCTGCCTGTCCCCTCACTCTGGAAATGCTGAACAATACCGAGGCCATGTGCCTTTTCAAGACCACAAGTGACGCTCATCTGGAGGAGGTGTTTGATGCCGGTGCCGAGACCAACGTTCCGGATGATGTGAAATGGGCGGGCCTTGACGAGTCGCAGCGTACGGCCGTGAAACGGCTGTACGCATGGATACGCTCGTGTGTTCCGGACGGTGCGACGAGCGCCGACCTCTCCACTTTTAAGAGCGAGAAGTTCAGGGACGAGATAAGTGACTATTTCGACAAGGCTTTCCTGCTGACGTATTACCTCTGGACGGACTATTTCCTTGCCGTTGACCAGCGTGCGAAGAACATGATGCTGCGCACGTGGGACGGCCTGATATGGTACATCACCTACTACGACGGTGATACCCAGATGGGAAAACGTAACGACTGTTTCCTGGTGTATGACTACACCACCGACCGCGACACTTATGACGCCGAGGCCGGGAAATATGCCTTTGAAGGCCGTGACAGCTGGCTTTGGAACCTCGTTCTGGCCAACCTGGACGCTGACCTGAAGACACAGGCGCAGGCTCTTCGCGGTGTACTTACCACCAGCCGTGTCCTGGACATGCTGAACGTGGAGCAGGCGGGCAACTGGTGCGACCGTGCCTATAACAAGAGCGGCGAGCTGAAGTACATCCTGCCCGCCACGCAGGAGATGTACGGCAAGGTGTGGCCGTTCATCTACGCCCTTCAGGGCAGTAACCGTGCGCACCGTGAATATTTCGTGCGTAATCGTTTCGCCCTTCTGGATGCTAAGTACGGCACGAGCAATTTCACCAGTGACAACATCGACCTCTATCTGGCACGTACGGCTGCTGACACCCCCGACGTGCTGAAGATTACGGCCAACGAGGTTTATGCTTTCGGCTACGGTACGAACAACAGCCCGAATATAGGGAATACCGGCATCATCAAGAAAGATGCGGCTGCGAGCCTTTCCATCACCGGTGCCTATACGGTGAACGATCCCTTGAGGGTTTATGGCGCGAGCCGTATGAAGGTGCTGGATATGAGCGGGGCCGCCGACCACCTGAAAAACGCTTTCGACCTGGGCAAATGTACCGTGCTGCGCGAACTGAACCTTCAAAGTTCCGGCAACGGCAGTACCGGCTGGTGGTTGAACATCGGCAACTGCAAGCAGCTACGTAAACTCAACCTTCGTAACCAGGCACAGGCGAAAACCGGGGGAAGTACCAGTACCGAGCTGGATTTGAGTGCGCAGACCAAGCTGGAAGAACTTGAGGCCCGCGGTACGCAGGTGCAGAGCGTGGTGCTAGCCAAGGGTTCTCCCGTGACGCTGCTCCACCTTCCCGGTACACTGACCAGCCTCCGTCTGGAATATCTGGGCAGACTGACCACCGGCGGGCTGACATTGGAAAGCTACAGCAAGGTGAAGACCTTCATCTTTGACAGTTGTCCAGGTATTGACTGGGAAACCTTGCTGGGCCGTTGCACGGGTGTGGAACGTATCAGAGTAACCGGTATTGACCGCGAGGATGACGGTACGTGGCTGGATAAGTTTGTCGGGATGGGCGGTGTGGATTCCGATGGCAACACTACGGACACGTGCGCCTTGGTGGGTACGGTACAGCTCACGCGCTACATTGATGACGATACGTACAGCGCTCTGAAGGCGCACTTCCCGGAACTGAATATCCGGCAGCCGGAATACACGATGATCGAGTTCGACGACGAGGTATCGGATGACGCGAACGTGAGCAACCTTGACAACGGTACCGGCTACAAGTATGACAACGCGTATGAGGTGAGCGGTCATATTTCCGCCATCCTGAAGCAGCGTCACCGTGTACTTGCTAAAGTGACTAAAAAAGCGACGACGCGGGGTGTGAACATGGCGAACGTTGATACCACGGTGAACAACCTGGACGGTGAGATGACCTACTACCCGCTGGACGACACGGACAGCAACAAGTACGCCGACGGCACGGCTGCCAGACTGGACGGCACTGAAGGTGACTGGATGATGTACGAGCCCTTCTTCTGGAGCAAGGGTATCAATGATTACCTGAACGGCAAGCATTACTCCTGTTACAGCAGTAACGGTTCGGATAACATGCCTTCCGTTCCGGATGCTGACGTCCTTACGCTTGACGACATTAAGGGCACGAGTGGCGGTTATCTTTCCGGTCGTAAGATCATGAGCGGAAAGGATACGCTTTCGAACAGCTACAGTACTGACAGTACGTATTCGGTATGCAAGGTGAACGTGGACGGTTACAAGCGTGTGCGTTTCCCGAGCGTTCCCGGTACAAGCCTTGTCGGAAGCATTTTCACAGACGATTCCGGCACGGTCATCAGTTCAATCGTCGTCCCTACCTTGAGCAACAAGTTCGAGGCCGGTATGTACCTGATTGCCGATGTTCCGGAGGGTGCCACTGCTCTTCACTTCTCCATTCTGAACACGGCAGAGTTCGATAAGGTTGTCCTTTCTAACAGTGACAGGATCGAGGATATGGAACCCGAATGGGTACCTAATGACGAGCACTTGTGTGCCGTTGTGGGCAGCAGTGTTGTCGGTTCCAAACTTCGCGCCTGCATTACCGGCGGGAGCACTACGGCGAGCATGACCTGGGCTGATTTCCACTATTACAGTGTCCAGCGCGGTATGCAGCAGATTGATGCCCTTATGCACTCGCGCATCGCGAATCTTTTCTACGCGAAGTACGGTCGTCGTGACAGCCAGGAACAATGCGGCGCGGGCTCTCACACGAACAACCGTACTACGGGTGGTACTGCCAGCCGCGGTATGACGGACACGATCGGCTACGAGGAAGCCTCCTCAATCAACCCTAATGTGACGAACAGCCTGATAGAAAACTCCGTCCACCAGTATGCGTGGTACCGTGAGAAGGATGACTACGGCGGGGCCACGGTTACGCAGGTGAATAATATTTGCTGCCTTGGCTACGAGGACATCTATGGTCATAAATATGACATGATGGACGGCGTGGATCTTCCTAATGACACGGGCAATTCCGGGAAGTGGCGCATCTGGATGCCTGACGGCAGTACCCGCCTGGTTAAGGGTTCCGTGAGCTCCGGTATCTGGATTACCGCCGTGGCGCATGGCAAATATATGGACGTGATTCCGGTGGGTTCCGTTTCGGGTTCCTCCTCGACAAATTACTGCGACATCTACTACATATCCACTGCCTCCAGCCGTGTGGTCTATCGTGGCAACAACAACGCGAACCCGAATGGCGGTGTTTCGATGTCGAATGCGAACAACGATTCCTCGAATACGAACACGAACATCGGTTCTCGTCTGAACAACAATCGAAAGGAAATTTTAATCGGCGTACAACACCGGGGACTTGTCCCCACCGTGGTGCCGAGGGGGGCAAGCCGCAGTAACAGCGGTCCGTAAGGGCCGGAAAACTGAAAAATAAAGTGTCGGGTAGGGTTTGGTAGGCCGGAAACGGTTCGAAGAAGCCGGGCCCGGGGGATTGAAGGCCCCGTATTAAAAGCAATAAACAGTAATTTATGCGCAGGGTTGGGTATATCATCGAGGAGATCGTGGAGCCTTCCAACATGGAGGCTTCCTTCCGGCAGGTCCTTCGCGGCAGCAAGCGTAAACGCAGCCGCCAGGGGTGCTATCTGCTCGCGCATAAGCCCGAGGTGTTGGAGGAGCTGGTCGCGCAGATCGCATCCGGTACTTTCCGCGTGAAGGACTACCGTGAACGCGAGATCATCGAGGGCGGCAAGCTACGCCGCATTCAGGTGATCCCGATGAAGGACCGCATCGCCGTGCATGCCATCATGGCGGTGGTGGACCGCCATCTGCGGAAACGTTTCATCCGTACCACCTCCGCCAGTATCAAGAGACGGGGGATGCACGACCTCCTGGCGTATGTCCGCCGTGACATGGCCGAAGACCCTGATGGTACACGTTACTGTTACAAGTTTGACATCACCAAATTCTACGAGAGCGTGAAGCAGGATTTTGTGATGTATTGCGTCAGCCGGGTGTTCAAGGACGCAAAGCTCGTGACCATGCTGGAGAGCTTTATCCGCCTGATGCCTGAAGGTCTGAGTATCGGCCTGCGCAGCTCGCAGGGGCTGGGCAATTTGCTTTTGTCTGTGTATCTGGACCATTATCTGAAGGACAGGTATGCCGTGCGTCATTTCTACCGCTATTGTGATGACGGCGTCGTACTGGGTAAAACGAAAGCGGAACTGTGGAAGATTCGTGATGCCGTCCACGGGCGCATGGAGTGTGCCGGTCTCCTGGTGAAGGGGAACGAGCGCGTGTTCCCGCCGGGCGAGGGCATCGACTTTCTGGGGTATGTGACTTTCGGTGCGGACCATGTCCGCCTTCGCAAGCGCATCAAGCAGAAGTTCGCCCGAAAAATGCACGAGGTAAAATCGAGAAGGAGGAGGCGTGAGCTGATAGCGTCGTTCTACGGGATGGCCAAGCACGCCGACTGTCATACGTTGTTTAAAAAATTAACAGGCAAAGACATGAGATCATTTAAAGACTTGAACGTTTCCTACAAGCCGGAGGACGGCAAGAAACGTTTTCCCGGGGTGGTGGTAAGCATCCGGGAGCTGGTGAACTTACCGATTGTGGTGAAGGACTTCGAGACGGGCATCAAGACCGAACAGGGCGAGGACCGCTGTATCGTGGCCATTGAGATGAACGGTGAACCGAAAAAGTTCTTTACCAACAGCGAGGAGATGAAGAACATCCTCTTGCAAGTGAAGGATATGCCCGACGGCTTCCCGTTCGAGACCACCATCAAGACGGAAACCTTCGGCAAGGGTCGAACTAAATACATATTTACATGAAACGGGTAGAAGGAACATCCGGGATAAAACTGATCGAGTGCGTGAGCCCGGCACGCAACAGATGGCGCATCCGCTGGGATGTACAGGAACGTGAGGACGGATCCGCCTCCTACATGGAGGAAGGCTTTGTCGGCAGACCTCACATGGATACTATAAAGTCCGTCATTACAGACTGGTGTAATGAGCAAATTGACCGTGAGATACTTTCCGGTTTTCTCTATGAAGGTATGCCGGTATGGCTGTCAAGTGAAAACCAGTTCAATTATAAGGCAGCGTATGATCTGGCCGTACAGACTGGTGGTGCTACGCTTCCCGTGACATTCAAGTTCGGTACGGATGAGGTTCCCCAATATCGGGAGTTCGTCACACTGGAGGAACTGACCGATTTCTACACGAAAGCCATGAAGCATGTTCAGGACACGCTGTCTGACGGCTGGAGGAAGAAAGACGCTTTTGATCCGGAGAAGTACCGGGTGGAATAAATCCTTCGGGGGAGGATAAGAAAAAAGCCCCCGGCCTGTTAAAAAGTAACGCCAATCACTTTTATAAACATGAAACGCCAAACCGCGCGACCGGGGGCAAATACCCTCTGTCACGGTTTGACGTTTTTTTTGTTGTCTAAAAAATGATTGGCGATGCAAAGATATAATTTTTTTGTTGTATGAAAGTGATTGAGATATTAAACTTTAACCGGGAGCTGTTGAAAAGGCTTCAGGCGGCCGGCATCCGTCTGGAAGATGCCCGGTATATCGACCTGTACGCGGACTATACCCGCCTACTCGATCAAGGTGAAAAAGTCTCGTATGCTGTGGCCGTATTGTCCGAAAAGTATTCGGTGAGCGAACGTAAGGTTTATGCCTTGGTGAAACGATTCCAGAGCGACTGCAAGACGCTTGCAGTGTGAACGGGTTGTTTTATGTCGTAGGGAGTGCCGTTTCCCCTTATCTTTAGGGTGTTTCAAATTTAGAAGGAGGAAATGGCTATGAACAAGTATTACCGTATCCTGGACAAGATTCTTGCCACGGGAAAAACACAGACCAACAAGAAGGGAAATATACAATACCTTCTGAACGAGCAGCTGTCACTGACACCGGCGGACCTGCTTGACATATTCGAGGGGCATAATATCGCCCGCAAGAAGCTCCGCAGCGAGTTGCAGTTATTTATGCAGGGTGAGCGCAACGTGGAGAAGTACCGGGAGGCCGGCATCAACTGGTGGGACTATTGCGGCTCCATCCTGGTGAACAGTTACCCGACCTATTTCGAGAAGCTGCCTCCGTTGATAGCGAAAATTAACCGGGAGAGGCGCAACAGCAAGAACTACGTGCTTTTTCTGGGCGAAACCGGTGCCGAGAGCAACCAGGCACCCTGTTTGAGTCTGGTACAGTTCCAGTTAGATGGCGGTGAACTGGTTCTGTCCGCCTACCAGCGCAGCAGTGACGCAAACCTCGGGCTACCTTCCGATATTTACCACCTGTACCTGATGGCGCGGCAGATAGAACTTCCCTTGAAGTCGATCACTCTCTATCTGGGCAATGTACATATCTACGAGAATAATATCCCGGGCACCCGTGCGCTGATCGCCGGTGACGAGACGGTCCGCTTCGGGTTGAACGTGTAGTTTGCTGTATATGTCTTGCAGCGGGAACAGTTCATGTTTCCCGCTGTTTTTCGTTTATTCTGTGGACCTTTGCGGCCGTTTTAAAGCAGAATGAAATGAGAAAGATGTATTTGTCCGCCCCGCTTCCTTTCGTGGGGCAGAAACGCATGTTTGCGAGGGAATTTATCAAGGTGCTGGGACAGTTCCCGGACAGCACCGTGTTTGTGGACTTGTTTGGCGGCTCGGGCCTGCTGTCACATATTACCAAATGTGTCAGGCCTGATGCCACCGTTGTGTATAATGACTTCGACAACTACCGCTGCCGACTTGTAAATATCCCGGCCACCAATGTGCTGTTATCCGATTTGCGTCGGATAGCTGAAGGGGAACCCAGAAACAAACGTATAACCGGGGAGGTTCGCGATAAAATGTTTGCTCGTATTGAGAGGGAAGAAAAAGAGCACGGTTACGTGGATTATATCACGGTTTCCGCATCCTTGTTGTTCGCCATGAAATATGTGACCAGTTTGGAAGGAATGAAGAAAGAAGCCATCTACAATAGGATTCGGCAGACAGACTATCCCGAAGCAAAGGATTATCTGGAAGGACTGACTATAACCAGCGAAGACTACAAGGAAGTATTCAAACGTTACAAAGATGTTCCGGGTGTGGTGTTCCTGGTTGATCCGCCGTACCTCTCCACCGAGGTGGGTACTTACAAGATGTTCTGGCGTCTGGCTGACTATCTGGATGTACTAACCGTTCTGAAAGGGCATTCGTTCGTGTACTTCACCTCGAACAAGTCCTCCATTTTAGAACTGTGCGACTGGATGGACCGAAACCCATTTGTCGGCAGCCCATTCAAGGAATGCAGGAAAGTGGAGTTTAGTGCAAGCGTAAACTATCAAGCTAAATATACAGACATGATGCTGTACACGAAGCCGGATGAGGTGTCAGGTATAGCAGCCTAACAATTGCATAAAGATAGGAAATTATTTTGAATCTGCAATGGCTTTTAAATGATATTTTAAAGCCATTTAAAGAGGGTTCAAGTGAAAGAAAAACGGTGGGCTTTGATCATGCTGAATAGGACCGCGCTCACCGTTTTTCTTGTACGCGTCGTTTTTGTACTTTTTGAAACGCATCGTTTTTGTTAAGCGGCACGTCTGGTTTTTCCGGATTTAGTTTGAGCCGTGGATGATTAATGTTCTATAAACGCTTTTTTACAGTCTGACCTCGTTTTCCAGCTTCTTGTGTTCCATGAAGTCCTTTATATTCATCAGGGTAGTGGCTGCGATGTTGGCAAGGGCTTCACGCGTGAAGAATGCCTGGTGGGAAGTCACGATTACGTTATTGAATGACAGCAGGCGTGCCAGCGTATCGTCGTCGATAATCTTGTCCGACCGGTCTTCGTAGAAATATTCGCTCTCTTCCTCGTACACATCCAGACACGCCGCGCCGACCTTGCGGCTTTTCAGTCCCTCAATCAGCGCCTCGGTATCCACCAGACCGCCGCGGGACGTGTTCACGAGCACGACACCGGGCTTCATCTGCGCGATGGCGTCCGCGTCGATCATGTGCCGCGTTTCGTCGGTGAGCGGGCAGTGAAGCGAAATGACGTCCGCCTGCCGCAGAAGCTCCGGCAGCTCCACGTAGTCCAGTCTGCTGTCCGGATTCGGGAATTTATCGTACGCCAGCACCCGCATCCCAAAGCCTTTGCAGATCTCGGCGAAAATGCGCCCGATCTTGCCGGTGCCGATCACGCCGACGGTCTTGCCGTGCAGGTCAAAGCCCGTCAGCCCGGACAGGCTGAAATTGAAGTCGCGCGTGCGGATATACGCCTTGTTCGTGTGCCGGTTGACGGTCAGCAGCAGCGCCATCGCGTGCTCCGCCACCGCATAGGGGGAGTACGCCGGAACGCGGAAGACATGCAGCTTTCCGAAGCAGGCTTTGGTATCCACATTGTTGAAGCCCGCGCACCGCAGCGCAACGACCCGAACGCCCAGATCATAAAGCTCGTTTATGACCTTCTCATTCACCGTGTCGTTGACGAACACGCACACACCGTCAAAGCCCTTTGCCAGCTGCACGGTGTCCTCGCCGAGTCTCGTCTCAAAATACTTGATCTCAATGTCCGTTCCGGCAATATGCTCGTCAAAGCCGGGCTTGTCGTAGGGTTTCGTATCAAAAAATGCAAGTTTCATGATTGCATTGCACCTCCTTGGTTTTTATGGCGCCAGTGTAGCCCTTTCTGCAAGACACGTCAAGCATCATTTTCTACAAAATAAGCGTTCCAAGCAGAAAGCGTTTTGATTTATTTTCTGCCGCACGGCGGGATTTACTCTTTGCGGGAATTATTTTTGGTCGATTGTAAAATGAAGTTGGACGCCTAGGAAAATATCGCCATTTCCTAGGGTGTATCTGAAAACTCATGATGTGACCGGCAGCGAGGGATTTTTGCGTTGCGCAAGACATTTTTTCGCAGGAATACTGACGTATTTCAAGGAAAAATGACGCGGCGCACCGCAAAAAGGCCCGCTGTCCGGGTGCGTTGGGAGTTTTCAGATACGCCCTAGATTTATCCTTTCTGATCAGCGGGATGAATGCAGAAAGCTGTTTGTAGAGTGCTTGCTGACAATCGCCGCCGCGCCGCACTCTGATCCATAAAAGCCGGACCATCCGCTGTTTATGATTTATGAACAGTGGGCGGCTTTGTCTGAAGGCAGGGTAGGGGATTGGACCGTCGTTCTTTATCCAATCTTAATGCGCTGCAAGCATCCCTTATCCGCTCTTAAAATCTCCGGCTGTATAATATACCATCACAGAAATAAGGAGCTGCCTTTATGCCGGAAGAGATTATTCGTCGAAAGCGCCGCCTTTCGTCTTTTCAAATTATCATATTAGGTTTTGCCGGGGTCATTCTGCTCGGAGCGCTGCTGCTGATGCTGCCGATCTCCACGACTGGAGGGAATGTAACTCCATTCAATGAAACGCTGTTTACAGCAACCTCTGCCGTCTGCGTGACAGGGCTTGTGGTGCAGGATACAGGCAGCTACTGGTCAACCTTTGGGCAGGCGGTTATTCTGGCGCTGATCCAAATTGGTGGCCTTGGTGTCGTAACCGTAGCAGCGTCGTTTGCGCTGTTGTCCGGGCGAAGAATCTCTCTGATGCAGCGCAGCACCATGCAGGATGCAATTTCTGCACCAAAGGTCGGTGGAATCGTCCGTCTGACACGCTTTATCCTACGGGGGACATTTCTGATTGAACTGCTGGGCGCACTTGCCATGCTCCCGGTGTTCTGCCGGGACTATGGATGGCGCGGCGTCTGGATGGCGGTATTCCATTCCATATCTGCTTTTTGCAACGCCGGGTTTGACATTCTTGGGACAGAAAGCAACCGCTATCCATCCCTTACCGGCTATGCTGGCAGTCCGGTAATCAATGTCACGATTATGCTGCTGATCGTGGTTGGCGGCATTGGCTTTCTGACATGGGACGATATCTGCGAAAACAAGTGGCAGCTTCACCGCTACCGAATGCAGAGCAAGGTGATCCTTGTCACGACAGGCCTTTTAATTTTTCTGCCTGCTGTGTTTTTCTTCTTTTCAGACTTTTCCGCGCTTCCCGCCGGAAACCGGCTGCTGGCATCCTTTTTTCAGTCCGTCACGCCGAGGACAGCGGGCTTCAACACGGTAACGCTATCTGCAATGTCCGGCGCGTCGCAGGGCGTAATGATCCTTCTGATGCTCATCGGCGGCTCTCCGGGGTCTACGGCGGGCGGTATGAAGACAACGACATTGGCAGTCCTGCTTGCTAATGCCGCCGCAACCTTCCGTCAGCGGGAGAGTGCTCAGTTTTTCGGACGTAGGATTGATTGCAGCGCTGTCAAAACCGCCGCGACCATTCTGACGATGTATCTGGTGCTGTTCTTTGGCGGTGCGGTCTTTATCAGCGCATACGAGAATCTTCCGCTGTCTGCCTGCCTGTATGAAACAGCTTCGGCGGTCGGAACAGTGGGATTGACGCTGGGTATCACGCCACAACTGCATATCCCTTCCCAGATAGTGTTGATTGCGCTCATGTATCTGGGCAGAGTCGGCGGTCTTACCCTCATTTATGCGGCACTTTCCAGCAAAAAAGTGGGGAATGCAAGGCTGCCGCAGGAAAAAATAACGATTGGATAAGGAGCTTTTTCACATGAAAAACATTCTATTGATTGGCACAGGCCGCTTCGGACGGCATATCGCAGTACAGCTTTCTCAGCTGGGGCATCAGGTCATGGCGGTCGATACAAACGAGGAACGAATCAGTGATGTGCTGCCATATGTCACCAACGCACAAATTGGCGACAGTACAAACGCGGAGTTTCTTCGTTCTCTTGGCATCGGAAATTTTGACGTCTGCATCGTGACCATCAGCGGTAATTTTCAGAACTCGCTGGAAACCACCTCGCTGCTGAAGGAGCTGGGTGCAAAGTGCGTGGTATCGCGTGCCGAGCGTGATGTGCAGGCAAAGTTTCTGCTTCGCAACGGTGCAGACCATATAGTCTACCCGGAAAAGCAGGTGGCAAAATGGGCAGCGATCCGATACACTGCCGACCATATCTTCGACTACATAGAGATCGACGAGCAGCACGCCATTTTTGAGGTGGAAGTACCAGAAGGCTGGGTCGGGAAAAGCATTGGCGAACTGAATATCCGCAGAAAGTTTGGAATCAACATTCTTGGCATCAAGCATTCGGGAAAAACCGACGTATCAATTACACCGGATACGGTGCTGTCCGGGGAAATGACGATTTTAGCGTTGGGCGAGTACAAAGCGCTGCAAAAGTGCTTCCGAATCTGAACGGACGGTGAGGGTATGTGGAAGATGTCGTTTTGATCGCTGGGACAGCGTTAATGTTCCTGTTCGGCTGGTTTTTGATGAAGCGGCTGGATCGCTTTCTGGATGAAAATCAGAAGCGAATCGAGGAAGCACCCGAACAACAGCAGCCTGAGCTGTGCGTGCATCTGGTCGGAAATATTTCTCCTGACAAACTTGAGGAAACGCTTTCCCGGTTTCGCAGCAGTCATGCCCATGTAGAAATCGTGATCTATGATTCAGAGCAAATTTCATTTCCAAACAACGAATCCGATTGGGCGCAGTAGAAACCTTCACATTTTGGTGCTATAATATCGTTTAAGAGGGGTGGTGAAAATGTGCAGAACAAAGGAAGCGAACTGCCAAAAGAGCATATTCTTGTGTGCCTGTCCTCGTCTCCATCCAATGAACGCATTGTACGAATGGCAGGGAAAATGGCACAGGCATTTAGTGGCAGCCTTACCGCACTCTACGTGCAGACACCCGGATACGCTGACATGAACGCAGAAGATACCGTTCGCTTGCAGGCAAATATGCGCCTTGCGCAGCAGTTCGGCGCAGAGATCATCACAACGCATGGAGAAGACGCAGCCACACAGATCGCGGAATATGCGCGGCTCTCTGATGTGACCAAAATCGTGATCGGGCGAAGCGGCGTGCAGCGGCGGCATTTTTGGAGTGAACCGACGCTGACAGAACGGCTCATTACGCTTGCACCAGAGGTAGACATTCATATCATTCCGGATGTGGAAGCCTATAAGAGCTACCGCAGGAAACGGCTGCTTACCATCCGTCCGGCGTTTCCGACCGCATGGGAACTGCTTCTGACCATCGGGATTCTGGCAGCTGCGACGGTCATCGGATGGGTCTTTCTGCGGCTCGGCTTTGCAAATGCCAATATCATCATGGTTTACCTGCTGGGGGTGCTTCTGACTTCCGCTTTTACCAGCGGATATACCTGCGGTGTGCTGTCCGCTTTTTTGAGTGTCATCCTGTTCAATTATTTTCTGACGGAACCCCGGCTGTCTTTGGCAGCCTATGGCAGCAAATACCCAATAACCTTTGCCGTCATGTTTGCAGCGGCGCTTTTGACCGGTACGCTTGCCGCAAAGCTCAAAGCCCATGCGCAGCTATCCGCGCGGGATGCCTATCGGACAAAACTCCTTTTTGATATGAACAGGCAGCTTCAAAAGGCGGAAACACCGGATGAGGTCTATCAGATGACCGCGACGCAGATACAGAAGCTCATGCAGCGGGACGTTTTGATTTATCCGGCACAAGGCGATGCGCTGCTGGATGGGAATGTTTATCCGGCAGACGGAAGCAGTCCATACAGCATCCCGGATACTGACCAGGAACAGGACGTAATTCAATGGGTCTGGCATAACCGAAAGCGTGCTGGCGCAACGACGCAAAACTTTCCAAAGGCAAAACGGCTGTATCTTGCCATTCGTACCGGGCAGCAGGTTTTCGGCGTTGTCGGGATTCCGATGGAGAAGCAAACGCAGCCTGACGCATTTACATCCAGCGTGCTGTTTTCCATTCTCGGCGAGTGCGCTCTGGCGCTGGAAAGCCTACGCAACGCCGAAGAAAAGGAAAAAGCCGCCGTCCTTGCAAAGAACGAACAGCTTCGTGCAAACCTTCTGCGTTCAATTTCCCATGACCTTAGGACCCCGCTGACCTCCATTTCCGGAAACGCGGATACGCTGCTGCACAGCTATAACGTGCTGGATGAACAAACGCGGAAACAGATTTTTACGGACATTTATGACGATGCGCAATGGCTGACGGGACTGGTTGAGAACTTGCTTTCCATTACGAAAATCGCGGACGGCAGCGTCAAGCTGCGCCTTTCCGATCAGGTCGTGGACGATATTGTGTCGGAAGCGCTCCGGCATATCGACCGAAGGTCGGCGGAGCATCACATTACAGTAGATTGCGGAGATGAGCCGCTGCTGGTGCGTGTGGATGCAGGACTCATCATGCAGGTGCTTATCAACTTGGTGAACAACGCAGTCAAATATACTCCGGCTGGCTCGAACATCCGGATCACGGCAATCCCGCGAGAAAATATGGCCGAAATATGCGTCAGCGATAACGGTCCCGGTATTCCGGATGAACTGAAGGACCATGTGTTTGAAATGTTTTTTACCGGGGGAAATCCGATTGGCGACAGCCGCCGAAGTCTTGGGCTTGGGCTTACGCTCTGCCAAGCCATCATTCATGCCCATAATGGCGAAATGACATTGAAAGATAATTCGCCGCATGGCTGCATCTTTTCCTTTACATTACCACTTAGTGAGGTGAACT
>OMDO01000570.1_pt1 | contig 23138 bp, 18 predicted proteins | sample 1674051 | NCBI WGS metagenome assembly OMDO01 (sample SAMEA103958138, study PRJEB25191) | human gut metagenome | biome: human-associated habitat [ENVO:00009003]; feature: intestine environment [ENVO:2100002]; material: feces | place: Germany | collected 2013/2015 | reverse complement strand
GGCACTGTTCACCACAGCCCATACCGCCGAGGACTGGGAGGGACTGGTCAACTTCCTGCGCAACAACAATACGTTGGAGGGACGAGAGGAGATACTCAATATCATCGCCACCGTGGGCGACCTGGACAAGCGCGAGGCGCGCATCCGGGAGGAGTTTCCGTCGCAGTATCGCTTCATGCTCGACAACTGGTATCCCTTCCTGCGCCACTCCGACTATACCGTAGGCTACATCGTACGCCCGTTCACCGTCGAGGAGGCGAAGAGGGAACTGAAGTTGCACCCACAAAACCTCAGTATCGATGAAATGTTCCGCATCGCACAAACCTACAAGGAGGGAAGCAAGGAGTACAACGAAGTGTTCCTCATCGCCGTGAAGCAGAATCCGGACCACCCCGTGGCCAATCTCAACGCGGCCTGCATTGCCCTCAGGGCGGGTGACAAGACCGCGGCCGCTGGCTATCTCGAGAAAGCTATGCCTTGCGCGGAGCGCGACCTGGCCACTGGCGTACTACGGATGATGGAGGGCCATGTGGAGGAGGCCGAGCGCCTCTTCGAAGCTGCCGACAAGGCGGGACTGAGAGAGGAAGCTCGCCATAACCTGCGCATCCTGCATCCGGAACGCTATTAAACACGCCTTGCCCTTTCCGTTGGGGAAAGGGCAAGGGATCAGAAACATCAAACCAAGACATCAACCCCAAAAGAATCAGAACCATGGACAAGAAAATCTTCGCAACACTGGCCATAGCCACCGTCCTCGCCTCCTGCACGAGCGATCTCGACGGAATAGATGAGACCCCGGCAAATCCGAAGCCAATCAGACGTTGTACCGCCGTGGTCGATCTCTCTGTGCAGGCACCTACCGCCGATGCTACCACACAGACGCCATCGGGTGCCAACGGACCAAGGAGAGCCAGCGCAGAGACTGCCGACAAAGACACGGTGAGCCTCTCACTGCCAGACGAATACAAGGTACACAATGTCGTACTCTACCTCTACAACGCACAGACAGGAAACTTCGCCGACTCCATACACCTCACACGCTTCGCGGGCCTGGACAAAACGGAACACGGGACAATGTGCTTCCGCAGCGACTCCATCCGACTGGAACCAGGAGACTATCGTGTCTATGCCGTGGCCAACGCACCAACAGCGGCCGGCAAGATAGGCAACGACCAGTCGCTGCTCACCACCGTTGCCAAGGGAAAGTCCATCATGAGCGTCATCGGCACAGAAGGACTCACCATGTCAAACCGTGGAGGATCGGCTCAAAATGTGCGCGTAAGCACCGACTCGGTCACGCATATCGATATAGCACTGGAACGTGCCGTTGCCAAGGTGGAGATCGGCAAACGCTACGGCAGCTATGAACTAAAGGACAAGAGCGGTAAAGTCTATGCCAAGGTGACGCCTGGCAGTTTCTACTTCGTCAACCTCAGCCGAGACTACTACCTCTTCCGCCACACGGGAAAATTTGAAAAGAACAGCACGCCCAGCCGAGACCAATACGCATGGAGTCTGAACAACTACACAGACATCCCCGACACGGACGGCTACATCATCGACCCGCATTTCTTCGACAAGCAGTGGGACACAAGCAACACGTTTGACGGATCGACGATTTTCGACAATGCGCTGACAGAAATCGTACGCACAGGACGCGAGTACGAAGCCACGCTCTTCCCAGAAGCGGGATTCTACAGCAAGTCGTACATCCTGGAGAACGCCAACTTCTGGACAGCACAACGGGAGGGCTACACCACGGGTGTCATCATCAAAGGAATCCTCACACCCGAAAAGTCGCGCTGCTTCGACGAGCACGGCAATAACATCGACCCGCAGGGAGTTCACTGCCTGTACTATTTCAACTACAATTTCTACACCTCGCTGGCTGCCGTCAAGGCCGTCGGAGGGGGCAACATCCCTTCGGGAGACATCAGCGCCAGAGAACTGGAGACGCAATACAACATCAAATACTTCCACATCGACGACAAGAGCCTCTATGCGTGCTACTACAAGCACTTCATCAAGCACCTCGACAACGGCGAGAAGCGAAAGCTGGGCGTGATGGAGTATGGCGTGGTGCGCAACAACTGGTACCGCGTGACCATCGCCGACATCGCAGGACTTGGATCGGGTATCATCAATATCGAACCGACCAGGCCGGTCGAGGAAGACGACATACTGCTCACCAACTACTATGTCAGTCCGTGGCAGTTCAGACCCGACGACACGGTGTTGAGCCAACCGCGCAAGAAGTAACATGGAATCAACTCTGAACGAAGCAAGACTATGACTATCAGACATATCCTAACCATCGCCGCAACGACATCGATCGCGGCCTGTGCGCTCACGTCCTGCGACTGGATCAAGGACGACCTGAGCGACTGCCCGGAATGCCAGGGCACGCTGAGCGTCAAGATCGAGCACCGATACAACATGCTCCACGCCGACGCCGCACCATCACGGGTGGAGAAGGCGGACGTATTCATCCGCAACACTGTCACGGGGGAGACACAACACAAAGCCTTCGACAAGGCTATGCTCGACGCGTCGGGCTACTATGCCGACATGGAGTTTGCGGGAGCGGGAACCTACGACTGCCTCGTATGGTCAGGTATCGACAACAAGATCTTCGACTGGGATACGCAGACCGTCTCCCTCGCCACACAGCCAGGCGACACCATCGCACACCGTCTGCCACTTATCTTCCACGGAAGGGCCGATGCCACCAACGTGGAACTGAGGAGTGACAACCTCGCAACGGTCGACATGATGCAGGACACGAAGTTTATCAATGTCACTTTCAACTATAATGGAAGCCGACACGTACAGGACACCGACTTCCTCCTGACCCTCAGCGCACCCAATAGCATCCTCGACGCCAGCAACAACACGGCAGCCGATCACGCTACGACATACAAACCCTACGGTGCACGAACAGAGAGCATCGATCATCAGCAGGTCGTAAACTATGCACTATCAACATTGAGGCTAATGGAGAAGGATCGCGACCAGTGCCGCCTGCGTCTTGACTACCGACCGGCGGACGGGTCTCAGGGACAGAACTTGTTTGACATTCCGATCATCGATTATCTCCTGATGTGCAAAGACTTCGAGGGCGAGAACATGAAGACACAGGAGTATCTCGACAGACAAAGCACCTATCACATCGTTTTCCTGATCCGCGATACGGGCAATCCACATGCACCATTCGCCGTCAGCGTACTGTCAGTCAATAACTGGCAAATGCGAGACGACCAACCTGTCGTCAAGACAAACTGAGAATACAGAAATTCACGGCAGGTTGTAAAAACTGGCCCGCAAATTTGGCCTAATCATAGAAATAGCGTATCTTTGCAGAAGATAGGCTGCACCTCAGCAAAATATTCAAGCAAGCTTAATATTCTGCATTCGGTTTGCACTATCTTTGCATAAGATAAACTGCACTCGGCAATCTAGAAACAAGTTTCCATTGCGCTCGATTGCATTATCTTTGCAGAACATTTCCTCGCTCGCAAGCACCAGCGACGGGGTGCGCCGCAACAAAAGCGCTCCAAGAAGGGGTTGACTGGATTTGACGGCAAGACGAAATGGTGTGTAAGCACGCGGAGACTCGGTGGCTATCTCCTTAATCAGAGTGACCAAAAAATTAATTGGCGAAAACAATTACGCTCTCGCTGCCTAACTGAAGTATAGTAGGTTACTGGCCTAATCGCGCTATAAGATAGTGCGACGAGACACCGCTCCGAGGATGTTGTCCCGAATCCGGAGATCAAGCGGTGCAGGTAAATCGGGAATAGCTGGCGGCAGCCCCGTGTCGTAGGTGAATTTTTAGGGGATAAGGCGATGATTGGTGGCCCAGGTCTTGTCGTCGCTCGAAAACCAAAGGCTGGGATAAGCGTGTAGAAAGCACATGGTTTCCTTGTGCGGACGTGGGTTCGAATCCCACCAGCTCCACCTTCATAGGATCGACAGGGGACTCGCCGTTATGTGGCAAGTCCCCTGTCGCTGTTTTTAGAATCACTCATGGATGGTGCGCTCCACCTCGTCGCCATGCTCCAAGAGGAACTGAGCCACGATGGAGGAGAGAATGGCCGAGGTGGAAATGCCGAGGGAAGAGGCACGAAGCTGTCCTAACTGCCGTTTCAGGTCGCGGTCGATATAGACCGCACCGAGGTTGGAAGCACGGTGGTACTCTCGGCCCATCTCACAAAATAATTCCCAACGCGACTTGCCTCCGGCCAAGGCTTCACGATAGCTCTCGGCGGTGTACTGCCCTGAGCGTGAGGCCAGGGACTGAACCTGCTTCTGGAGGCTGCTTGCTGATTCTACAGCGGAACGTTCAGATGTCGTGGGGGCAGCCTGTGGCTGCTGTTGCGCCGCATGAACAAGCCCGGCAAGACCGCCGGGGAGTGCAACGCTCGTATTTTTCTTTGCCATAATCAGTTGTCTTTTTGTTTGTTATCGGTTGATGATTGGCTTTAGGAACTATTTTGTCATCTCCCAAAGCATGATCTCGAAGCAGTCGCGCACGTAGCCGCGCTGCCGAGGGGTGATTTCGAAGGTATCGGCACGACGCAAGTTGGCACGTGCGGGAATAGGCGGAAGCACCGCTCCATGCTTAGAGAGCACTGCCGCGGCCTCATTCCACATCCGCTGTTCCTCTTTCGTTCCCACACGAGGATCGATGCGATTGGGAACAAAGAGCAGGCGGGCCTGCATATCGCCCACATGCTGGCGAATGGCGGCAAGGACGGAGACAAATATTCCCGTAGAATCAAGTGTCTTGTCTTCGTAGTCAAAGGGGCAGACGATGAAGTCCGCACCAGCGAAAAGAGGAAGCAGTCCGTCTTGGGATACATTGCCTGGGGTGTCGAAAAGCACAAAACCCTCCACCTCAGAGGCAGAATCGACAAGTTGACGCATCGCGTTGGGTTCGGCCACGTCGAAATCCTGCACGCCATACGGCTCATCCTGCCCGCTATGGGCGACCGCATCTTTGCGTCGCTGCATAAGGACAGACTTTTGAAGGTCCGTATCGATGACACAGACGGATCGGCCTTTCCAGGCAAGATAGTCGGCGAAGAGGATGCAGAGTGTGCTCTTCCCTACCCCACCCTTTTGGTTGGCAAAGACAACCTTGATATTTTTTTCCATATTTTCTTATATTATCGGGCAGCGACCAAAAGCCGCCACCCTCGTTGATGATTTCTTTCTTGTATGTCGCTGCAGGCTTGGGGCCTGGTGCAGCATATCCGACAAGTTTCCATTGAGGTTTGTCCCATGAACTTTCCCTACCCTTCTTGCTCCGTCTCCTCGCCTCCAGCGATGGCCCTAAGCGCAACGACGGGAGTCACGAAGAGTAGCAGGATGAGCAGACCGACAACGACTTCCTGCCATGGTGCGGTGTCTTCCTGGATGCCTAGAAAGAAAAAGGTGACTATGAGGGGTGCATTGATGGCAATAGCGCTGCACGCCACAATCGACCACTTTCCTACCCTTTCGCACAAAGAAGCACCAAGCATGAATAGTGCTATCATGGCCACGGGGACCAGTAGCATCAAAATGTCAGCACAACTGTTGAAAAAATCGACCAGCCAGTGGCCATCATCAAGCGACAAAGGGCCAAAAAGAAGAGTTGGGAGCTTGGAAGTAATGGCATAAGCCAAGGTTACGACGAAAGCCGCCAGACAACCATTGCGCCAACGAATAGGCACTTCGCGACCATTGCGAAGAAGCCAAAACAGACCACAGAGAGACAACAAACATACGGCCTCGGAGGAAAATGAAAGCCAGTCGCTTGTCTCGACTGCGGTAAGCGTGGCGGCAGTAGTCGTCAGCAGGTCCGATTCCATCAAAACTGCACACAGATCGACCACAAGGGCCATCACCATCAGCAGCCAAAGTGCACGGTAGATACGCCAATCGCGCGCTGAAAGAATGATTTTGTTCATATACTTTTACCTGTTTTTAGTATAGTTCCTCTCGCAAAGAAGATTCCAAAACGAGAACTTGCTCCGTGGTGCGCTCACAACGACTGCATATCCGAATCGCCCTCGGCAGGCTGAACGGTGATACGCGTACTCATTGAAAGGCGCAAGAAGACAAGGGGAATAATGGCCATCAGCACCTGAAGGGCGTAGTAGCTCGTCAGGATGACTCCATGCTGGTCCGTGGCTTGGAGTGCCCAATTGTAAAAGAGCACCCCTACCAAGCTCACCAGCAGAGAACAGATCAACTTGGTGATGCCGAACAAGCGAATGCGGCCTCGATAACGTACAATACATAGGCAAGAAACAAGGAGTTGCACCATCCCTGCGAGGACTCGATAGTTGAGGAGAAACGTCTCACGGAAACTGTCCCACGCCGTCGGGTTGTGAGCATAGGCGTACAATGTGTCCCGCCCAGGAACAGCAGTAACCAACGATGATGCGCCGATGAGCACCTCCCACAAAGCGACAAGCACCCAAAAACGATCGCCAGAACGGCGCATCCCGCGACGAAAAAACTCTAAAAGCAACACATGGCCCACGCCGAAAAGCACACTGACCACTCCATTGCCTACAGCCGTGCGCATAAATGTGTTTAGAGCCTTGCCAAACGAACCCGCAATGGCGTCGCTGGCTGCCATAAAGGTTGAACTCCATTGCGACAGCATCAAACTCACAATTACCAGCACAAGTCCTACCGTCAGCCAGCGATTCACCACCGAGCTGACTTCAAAATAGCTTTTCTTCTTCATATAGTTCTTATACTTCACTTTTAAATGTTCTCTTTCTTCTCTCCTACCTCTTATGGAAATAGTATCGTTGCTGATTGCTCGGTAACATCATGTCATCTCTTCATTATCTTCTTTTCAATATATAAGGATTTCATCTTTTATCGTAATCTTTATTTCATCATTTGCTTAATAATGGATTTCCATATATATTGATTTCTTTACAACACAACCCACATTCCTTAACCCACCCATTGTTCGACAAAATGTTTTTATCAACATATCCACATTTGTGGATATACTTAAAACTAAGCCATCACAAAACAAAGAATCCGCTTTTAGCAACCAGAACCACCATTCCACCCTGCAAAATTAAGCAAAACATCTGATAACAACAAGGAAACCACTACTTAAATACTTAATTTTATCTTTATTTATCGTTTTCGATATTTCACATTATCCATTTATCCACATTTCCATATATACATATCTAACTATTAAAAAAGACAATCCTATCCCAACCTCCTCCAACAAACCTCCCGAAAACAAACCTCTTGCAGTGAAAATACTATCCACATTTAATTATATATGTATATCGCCTTATATTGTTTTGGTTATATCATTATATATTCATATGTTTACTATCCCTGTTCGTGAGAAGAAATAGTTCATAAAAGCTGACAGGCTCATACGCTAACGAAAACGTTAAATGTTAAACGTTAAACATCAATAGGGCAGAGTAGGGCCGAAGATAAGGATAAGTTACGATCAACCCTCACCTTAACTTACCTTTGCCTCTCGACATAAGCAACCCTGGAAAAGGTTGTCACGTTTACTCATGATCCAAACTTCACTTGAGAGACGTATCGGAGCGGCAGGCAGAAATGAACAGCAGGGCCTTGGTTGCGGCAAAAAGTAGGAGGCGTGTGGAAGAAATAGCAACAAAGGGAGTTTGGGGCGGGTAGGGTACTTGTTAAATCAATACGGATCAAGCGTTAATGGGGCGTTAATTCATGCTAATCGTCTTGCATTCGGGCGGACGGAAGGTTATCTTTGTATGACACCTAAGTCATGACAGCCGGCGTGCCGGCAATCCTGCCTCGAGACACCATGCGTGGCAAGGCGACAAAATATAAAACATAATACCTATCCGACCATGATGAAAAAGTTAGAATACTCACCTTCCTCCTCAGACGGAAATCGCTCCGCCTCGTATCGGTCTCGTATCAATCCCGTATTGTTCCCGTATCGTCCTTCGCTCTTCCTTCTTTCCTCCTTCTTTCATTGTTCTATCATTCTCGCTTCCAGAAGCGGAAACAATACGGAAACGATACGTAAAACATGCGGGATTGATACGGAAACAATAGGAGGAACAAAGAAGGAACAAGGGAGGAACAAGGGAGGAGGAAGGAAGAAAAGAGGGTCAGGAGAAGGCGAAGGGACAGTCCGTGCATTGACATTCCTCCACTTGGCTCGCCATCGTGTTGCGCAGAAAGCCCTTCACCGAAATGGCAGAAACAGAACAGAACAAGCTATTCAGACTGGTTCCACTCACCCGTTTTCAGATGGAGGCGTAGTCCTTTGTGCTCTACGCTCTTACCTCACCATAGGGCTTATCTCCACGGAATCTATCTTTTCGCACAGAAAAGTTTGTAGTACACAGCAGCGCAAATGAGAATCGTAAAACACTGGACAACAATAATTATCAATAGAGCGGAAGCAAAAAACGTTCGATAAATTTGGCGGTTAGAATAAAATTGCTTAACTTTGCACCCTGTCAGAACGACACAGGGGCATAGCCCAGTTGGTTTAGAGCGCTGCAGTCACATTGCAGAGGTCCCCGGTTCGAGCCCGGGTGTCCCTACCAAGCGTCCGATTCTCATGGAGAGTCGGACACTTTTTTTATATCCGTATCTGAAAACAGGATTTTCTTATATCATTCCGCCAAATGAGTATGTATAAGACAAGTTTCCCAACCATTTCCCTAACCGGTCATATCCACTCCATTTTCATAAAAAAACTATATCAGTAGGGAAATTTCTGAAAAAAGTGTGGAAAAATTTGCATCTTTCCAACCGACTATATAATTTTGCGCCCATGTCTGAGGAGCCAATAGGGTAGTGCGAGACTCCACGGACAACGGGCACGCACCAACGCAAGTCCCAGAAGAAAACAACAAAACGCACTGCCACAACCATGCTACCATAAGATCAATGAAAAAGAAAATGATGAAGAAATTCCACCTCCTGCTGCTCCTCGCAGCAATGTTTTCCCTACCAGTCACACTCACCTCATGTGGTGACGACGATGATGATGACAACGTCAGCATAACAATTCCGACAGGGACTGCGACGAACCTGACGATGGAGCGAGTTGTCGGAACATGGAAGCGCATCCATAGCCGCGGCAAAGAAATTAAGAACGGCAGGGTGACAAAGCAATGGGACAAAAATGTGGAACGCGACCAAGACCACTTTGTCTTCTATGCCGACGGACGCTGCCTACTCCTCGACTATGAGGACGACCAGCGTCTTTGGGAGGTCGAGGAGAGGGCTTCCTTCTCCATTCAAAACGGACTCGCCACGTTCCAGGGCGGCACGCTCCGCGACGTACGCATCGTTTCCTGTACCGACTATGAGATGGTCATCGTTTACACTATCTATGACGACGGAGACCCCAACGATGTAGAACAATACGTCGACACGCTCAGCCTCTCCAGCCATCGCACCGACCTCCTCTACATCTACGATCCCTCCACAGAGAGACCTGGAGACTATTGGGACGAAAACGCTCCCTCTGCCACTGGACTGACCATGAGAGACATCAAGGGAACCTGGCTCATCACCCATAGCAAGGGACAAATCGTAGAGGGCGGAAAAATCACCAGCACATGGAACAGGGACGTGACCAGCAAGCAGAACCACTTCGTGTTCTATAACGACGGACGCGCCGTGTTCATGGAGATCAAAGGAGACTACAAGGACCAGACGCCTTACTGGACGGCCAACGGCAGTGCGATGTTCACCCTGAAAGACGGACAAGCCATCTTCTCCGACGGCACGCTCTGCGCTATGAAAATACTCTCTCTCAAGGGCAACGAGATGACCGTCCACTATCTGCGCTACCAGGACAAAACCTTCTCCGTCATGGAGCGACACACCGAGACGCTCAAGCTGACAACAGACAATACAGACTTCCTTATCACGAAGTAGCCTCTGGGGCGCTTGCGGCCTAAGGAGATCCGCCTAGCAGAATCCTTTCCCAAACACGCTCCATCACAACGAATAGCGGGTCAGAAACAGCATGTGCTGCATTTCTGACCCGCTCACTTCATCCCCACCAAGCCGTAGAGACTTCGACCGAAAACGGTCTCATCTCACAACCGAATCACATGAAGGAGTAGGGCAGAGGCCACCAAACCAAGTGTTTCAAACACACACACAAACATGTTAACGAACTTTTTTTGCTTGCAAAGAATTGCATAATTCCATGGTCGTATCAAATATGTTTCTGACGAGTTGCAACGACAAAATCATTTGCCTTTTCCACTTGATTGCTTGATATGCGCAAGTTTAACTCACGGCGCAGTGCATAACAAGTCACGTTTGGCGACTTCCTGTTTAGGATATGAACAATGGTTTCGGGTAGGACAGATTACCCAAATTCTTCATGGCAGAGAACACTGTGTTCCTTCTTCTTACAGCACTTATCCGTAACTTTTACAAGACCATTATCCACAGACTCGAAGTAAAGAGGTTCGGACTCAAGGCTACAGGTCGCATTGTGGGGTAAGGGGATGGTGTAGGCAGAAGTGGGTATTTCAGCCTCAATTTATCTGATGCTTCAGTAATGAGAAGACGTGTACACGCAAAAAGGACGTTGAAGGGCTTAGTTGCGAATTTGAGGTGACTGTATACCTCCTTCTCGTTCCAAACTCGCGGGCGGAGAGGCTGAAGGAAAAACTCATCCGTCCAATCTCTCTCGATCAGAAGCATCCGTCCAGCATCACGAAAGCTGCCCAATAGTAGGGTTCGGGGTGGCGCGCGCGGATGATGGCTTTAGTCTCTCTGAATGCCTTCTGCTTATCCCACCCACCATTTTGTGCCATAAGGCGCTCGTAGAAGATGGTCATAAACTCCTGGGAGACATTGTTGCTGATCTCCCATAGTGACATCACTACCGTACCGACACCCGCTTTCTTGAAAGCGCGCTGCAAGCCATAGAGCCCCTCGGGAGTAGCCTTGCCCAAACCCGTCTGACAAGCTGACAGGACAGACAGTTCGGTGCCACTCAGGTCCATACCAGCAATCGTTCCCGCCGTGAGTATTCCACCCCTCACGCCATCGGGCAACTCCTTACCAGTCCATGCCGCATTGCCTCCAGAGAGAACGATACCCGAGAGCTGCATCGCATCTGTGAATCCCTTGAGATAATCGATGCTGCTTGCCCTGTCTGGCGTATAATAGAATCCATGAGTATAGAGTTGCAAGATACGTGGTGAGTGGGCGTTCATGGCCAGGAAAGACTCCTCCGTCCCCTCCGCCCCCGTGTAGGTACATACTTTCCAATGGTGCTCGCCAAGGATACGTTCCACTTTTCGGATAGCCTCCTCTGATCCTGGAAGGTAAGCAAAGGTTCCACCCCCACAAACCACATCTTCCTCGTCGAGAGGGAAGGGGGACTGCCCAAACTTTTCTGCCTCACCCTGCATGGTCGTCGAGGCTACATCATATAGCAGTCCTCCATAGAGCACCGCCGTGTGCTCCTTAGCTACCGTGTCTGCCTTTCTCATTCGCACCAGCTCGCGAGCCGACGACAAACGAATAAAGCGATAGTGATCTCCCAAGAGCGTACCATCCGCAAGAGGAATCGACTCCAATGCTATATTAAACAAAAGCTGTGATGGAACATAGTAAACCGTCTGTCCCTCATGCAACTGCGAGGCCAAAGGAGTCCACAGAAGTTGCAATATCGCGGGCGAATACTCCTGATCATAATAAAGATAGGGCTGCGGTATGCAGAGCGAGTCAATTTGGCACTCGTCAAAAAGAGGCATCAAGAGCGGGTATTGCTGCTCTTGGCGAACGATATAGGCAGCATAGTGGCGACCCGATGGTTTCGTTTCATAGTCGGTGAAGTCGATGAGCGTCTCGTCCTTGTGCAGTGACTGGCGCACCGCCTCATGGTCCACATCCATAAACTCCGTGTTGTTTCCATATCCCCGAACGCGTGCCTGCAGTCCGCGTCCCATCACCTCAAGCTGTTTGGAAGCCTCCAAGATACGGTCGGCATTCTGCTGATAATCCTTCTCCCAGCCTTTCATCTGCTGCTTCATTGCCACGATGGCCATATACTGCCGCATATCCTCATCTGTTCCCTCCCGCTTGATGATATCGTACAAAGAACGCTCGGAGTCCAAGAGGAACGCCTTCGACATCACCAGCGCATCATAACATCCGCGGGTAAATGCCGTCTGTAGTTCGCCAGCTTTCAGCGCATAGGGGGTCATGAGCGTGAACAACTCTGAGAGGGGACTCCAAAATCCCTTGCGCTCATTGGCATCCATATACGGCAGACGGTCGCGTACCCACCGCTCCAGACGCTCCTCGGCCTGCAGGTAGTCCTGACACCCTTGCACTATCATCCCAGACCATTCTTCGGCCTGAGCCAACCGTATCTGCGACTCGATATATTGTAAGCTATTCTCGCCGTTCAATTCCTTAGTATAAGCCAGATTCTTGCGGCTACATTGTTCTGCCTCCGCATCACGCCCCACTGCATGAAACTGGCGGGTCAAAAAAGCAAGCAGCTGAACCCGACATTGGTCCGAGGGCTTATACTTGGTGGCGAGTATCTCGTCCGCCTTCTGATAGTCAGCCAGCGCCGCCTCGTGATCGCCAAAGGCAGCACGACAGAAGCCACGCCGGATATAAAGGTAATTGATCACTTCTGGGTCCGAGAGATAGGGTAGGAGCAGGAAGAGCGTATCGACCGCTTCGTAGCAGCCCGCTTTGTCCCCCTTGTAGCGATAAGCTTCTGCCATAAACTGACCATATCCCATGAAACGGTACAGGCCTACGGTCGACATTTCCTCATGGGGAGGCTCCATGTATTTTTTCGCATAAGCTATACAGTCGTCATAACGGCCCGCCTTCAGATAAAGTTCGGATAATTTGAAATAGGGAATTCCCGCCAGCGAACCCAGTTTCCCGCTCGTCGAAGCCTCGGCCAGAGAGACGCTCCGAAAGAGCCACTGTTCCGCCACGCGATAGTTTCCCTGCCTCATGGCCTTCTCTGCCTGCAGGTTATAATAAGTCATTTTCGACACCTCGTCGGTCGTTTGCTCCGCCAGCGAGTCCATGGCTACATTGCATTCCTGCGCCATCTGGACATCGCCGATAAGGTTGCACAACCTCCATATATCACTCAGGACATTCATCTGCAAATCCGTCTCGCCGGCTTCCTTCGCCTGCGACAAAGCGTAGCGGTACGTCTCCATCGCACTGGACAAGTCATACTGATAATAGTATGCATCAGCCAGGAGGTTCAGCGTGGCTATCTCGTCGCTCACCTTGCCTGTTTTTCTGAACACCTCCACACCACGACGCGCACACTCCTTGGTCTTGTCATAATCTTGCTTTCGGTAGTAAACCGACCCCTCAAAATACCAAGAAGCACCTATCTTGTTCATCACGATCGTCCAATCGTTCTCGTTAGCATAGGGGAGCACCTCTTCGAGCAGGGCGCGTGCCTTGCCATAGTCGGTATTCTTTCCTTTCATCATCGGTACCGCCAGAAAATAGGCGCTATTCACATAAGCATCCGACAGTTCTTTTTTCTCCTCGTCGGTCAACTGGGTTGCCATCAACCGCTTGGATAGTTCGTATCCCTCCTGATACCGCTCCAGCTGGTCATAGCAACGGCACGCCAAAATCTGGCTGCGTACATAGACGGTGCGCTCCTGCTCCGAGTCACACCGCTCCGTACTGCGCCCAATGGACAGGCAGATTTCGAGGACCTCGTCATACTTCTCGGTCTCATAAAGGGTGTCGGACTGCTCCAACTGGAGCTTCATGTCCTCCAGGGACTGCGTCTGCGCCTTCAAGGTCAAAGTGAGACTGACGAAAGCAAGCAGAAGCAACAGTATTTTTCTCATGAAAAACGATTGAATAAATGAACTATCAATTGGGATCGAAGCCAATGGTATCAGCCGACAACGTGTCGCCTGGCAGGGCGGAGCTGTGACCTTCTGACGGCGTACCGTCGAAGACTTGACCATCGCCACGCAGTCCGTCGTCGGACGAAGAAGAACCTGGCACTAGTCGGGCCACGAAGAATCCCAGCACTACGGCTGCAGCAATACCCGACAACCACACCCACCGCTTGCGTCGCGGGGCATCCTGACGGTCTTCCGCCGCGTTCAGGCAGTTCATCGCCACATGCGAACGGACGTGGCCGTACATTGTCCGCATCTCCTCCATACGCGACATCTTCCTCGCACGACTGGTCACGGCCAAGCGCACATCGCGCGTCAGCTCAAACTGCGCACGCTTTTTGGGATCGGCCTCCAACTCGCTCAGAAACTGCGACTTTTCTTCTTCCGACAGTCTATCTGGGTGGAGCAGATACTCGTCTATTCGGTCTTGAAAGTTAATATCCATAGCTCTTGTCTTTTTATGTTGAATGGTTAAAGCATTAGAAAGTATTCTTTTCTTGATCTATTATTCCTCGTTGAGATACTTATGATAGACCTCCTTGGCCGCATTCCTCAATCCCTCCATACATTTATACTTCTTGGTCTTGAGGGCGTTCTTGCTGCCGATGGTCGGCAACTCTTCCAGGATGGTGTCGAGATCCTTCTCCTCATAGTAGAACTTGGTGAGAATCTCTCCACACCGATCCGACATTCCAGCCACAAGGTCGCAAACGATGTCCAGCATCGCCCCGTCTCCCTCGTCGTAGAGCACGGCGGCCATCTCCTTGACATCGAGAAGCGTCACGTCGTCCTCCTGGTCCTCGCCATCAGCAGTACGGATGGCTTCGGCATGGTCTCGGGACCATTCGAGATATTTAAAGCGGGCTATCCCCATGAAATAGGTGAGGATGCTGCAGGTCAGGGGTGCGCCGTTTTTACCCACCATGTTTCCATCGAGACATACCAGGCGCCCCCGCTCGATATGCTCCCACAAGGCGATGAAAGCATCTTGGAATATCTCTGCCGCCTCTTCTTCTCCCACAAAGAACACGCCGCGGTATTTACGCCAAAAATAATCGGCACAATAGGCGTAGAGTTCATTCTCCGCCAACCGCACGCCGGCACGCACATCGGCCACCAGACGTGCCTCCCACAACCGTTCGTCGCTGTCCATCCCGGTCATCGTCTCCATCATCTGAGAAAATCGGATATACGTTGCTGGTTTTTATACTCACCCGTTATTACCGGGGTCTGATAGACACGGGACCGGATACCCTGGTAGAAACGCTTGATACGTCGCTCCAGTTCAGCGTTGCTCATCGAAGACTGGTCGGACAATATCTGCCACAGAGCGTAGGTCAACCGGCCAGCCACTGGATTACGCAGCTCTGCATTAGACTGGGCGCTGGTACATGCGCTGATGGTGATCCAGCGCTCCTTGCGTCGCGACACAGCACGGGGGATGGACTCGGCAAAATGGCATGTCGCATCAAAGACCTCGCTCACGCCGCGCAGCACCTCCTCGCCTTCGTCTCCACAGGTAGCATCTCCACTATGGCAAGCATCGATGACGACAAGGATCTTGCCTCGATCGCCCACCTTGTCGCGCAATCGCCCAAGGTAGTAGTTGACCTCATCATCGGATAGATGACGCTCGCCTCGGTCGCGGGCACAAGCCTTCTTATAGGCATCGTAGGGTATCCAACACTCATCCAGCCCATCAGGTTCGTCGTGATGCGGATCGGCCACTTGCTGTCCGTGGCCAGAATAGTGGATATAAAAGATGTCACCAGGACGGGCCTTTCCTACTAGCGTATTGAACGCCGAGAGGATATTGCGCTTCGTGGCGCGCTCATTGACCAACGATATAATCTTGTCGTATCCGCCCTTGCGCAGCATCTGCCGCACACGGGGCACATCCTTGTCGCCGTTGATTTTCGGCCAGGCACGGTCCTCCTGCTTTCCCAATCCGATGACCAAAGCATACTTGGTTTGGGAAAAGATCGGCAAAGCAAGCAAGGCTAGAAGGACGAGTAGCAGCCCGCGTCTCGCCATGTGTCTGTGGAGATGTGTATAGGTCTTTCGTTCCAATAATTTTTAGGCTTTGAGAGTTCTACATTTCGATGCGCACCTCCCATGCTCCATAGGGCGTCTTTCCATCAGGAAGTATAGAAGACTTCAGACGAATAGAAAAGGCACTCTGCAAAGGTAAGCATTTTCTTGGAAAAATCACAAACCTACGCAAGCTTTTTTATTCTAAGGAAGGAAAATTAGGGGATTATTCTGGTTTACACCTTCTAAAGACGATTTTGGCGTGAATATTGCGCTTTCCATTGAGTGAATTTGTTTTACATTGTTCGCTTTATCTATAGGGGGAAACTGCTACTACAAAAGTCTCATAAGTTGATTTTAATGGGTCTATGAGTATGATAAGCAAACCACTGTCAGTAGGCGGCAAAGAGGAAAGAGCAAGAAAAAGTACAGTTCCTGGTAATCCATGTAAGTTCGACAAAAAAGTGAAATGTTTTTTTACTTTCAAGTGAATTGTTTTCTTCAAACTTTTATATCATTGATTATTAAGTATATAATGCAAATTACATCAAGTTGTTTACGGTTTGTATTATCTGCTATTTTGTATCCTTCATTTATTTTGTGAAACGGAAAAATGACCCAAAAACGCCCAACTTCGACACTTTAGTAGCATCTTATACCCTACTTTTCAAAATAGTACGGCACTTTCAGAAGCTATTCTAGGAGAAAATACGCCTAAGTACGACATTTAAGTAGCATTCTTACGGGCACCAAGTAGTCAACTTCGACACTTCAGTAGCATCTTTATATCACTTTTCCGGCCATCAACGACACTTTGGTAGCTTGTTGGGCATAGAAAAAGGAGGGAAGTGCGACATCTTAGTAGCATTTACCAGTCAATGTCGCGCCGATGTACGACATTTAGGTAGCATCTTATGGAAGGCATTCTCATTGAAGTACGACACTTTAGTAACATTTCGCCAAACGGCAAAAAACAGAAAGTGCGACACTTTGGTAGCATTGGTTCACAACCGTGGACAAAAGCGATGTGCGACATTTAGGTAGCATTTCTATTTTGCAACATATTTATTTACATTATCGAGGATAATTCATGATTTGTGCTCGCACACTATCCAGCACCTAACAGACCGACAGAAGCTATTAAAGCTATAGCTCATAAAGACGGAAGGGTAGGGGAGGAGGGTAGGAAAAAATAGATTCTACGCCGGGTGAAACAAGGGAGCAGACTGGAAAAATAGGAGAGGGAGATGGTGGACCAAAATACTATGAAAATCATGTATGTATTTTTCAAAATACTACCTAAATGTCGTACTTTGAGAGAAACGAAATTGCAAAAGATGTTACCTTTTTGTCGAAGTTGTTGTTAATTTACTGATATACTATATTTTATAAAACTTAAAAATAGAATCACTCAAAAGGGTTAAAGCAAGACAAAATAGGGAAATACCTATCATTTTACCCAATAATGTAAAGAACGCGTCAAATTTAATTGTTTTTGTAAAAATAAATATTATCAATGTTACCAATCTGTCGAAGTTTGCGCCCAACATGTTACCAATCTGTCGACGACATGTTACCAATCTGTCGACGACATGTTACCAATCTGTCGACGATAACCGACTTAACTAATTGATAATCAAATCGTTTCGCGACCCTCTAATATATCTAATGATATACTAATGATTATCTAATGTTCAGAAAAGTCGTTTTTGAAGTATTTTTTTCAAGATTTTGCGCGCTAAGACGCGCGCTGAAGTTACCTTTTTTGACCATGGTTCGTAGTCCCATCAGTTCCCCTCCCCCTACCCCCTCCCCATAAGAATGGGTAGAGGTAGGAGTTTGTCGTAAGTTAAGCCTAAGGCGCATGGTAACTTATCTTCTCACCATGCGCCTTAGGCTTGCGACGCTTATGCGCACCAAAGGGTGACGAGAAAGGGGACGGTGAAGTCGGTCACGAAACCGTGGTAGATGCACAGGGGCGCATATCGTTGTCCGATGGACTGGGTAATGCTGGGCAGAGTGGTGTCCATGCTCGTCGCGCCGCCCGATGAGATAGGAGCCAACGGGCCGAACCAACGAGCCAATAGCGGGGTGAGCAGGAGTGTAGCCATTTCGCGAATGATGTTGGCCAAAAGAGCGATGGTGCCCAGTTCTGCACCTCGGTATTCGGTGATGAAGATGCTTGATAGTGAATAATAGGCGAAGCCGCTGTTGATGGCGAGGCAGTCCGTCAGTTCCCGATGTTGCAGGAAGGTGCAGATGCCACCTCCGAGGAACAGGTAAGCCACCGCCGCTCCCATCCATGATCCGAGAATGGTGACGAGTGGTAGGAAAGCCAGTCGGGGACTTAGGCTTTTGAGTTCGTTCTTCATGTCTGGGTTGAGACCGATGCCGATGCCTACGAAGAGGAGCAGGGCGCATAGAGCCACCATGCTGATGCCGCCCTCCATGAGCCATGTGGGCATGCAGCCGCTGCGTCCTGCCAACAGTCCGAGGGCGAAGAAGCCCACCACGATCAAACTGCCTTTCATCCCTCGCCTCCTTTTCTTGTCACCCGCCATAGCACCCAGGCCAGGGCACAGCAGCACAACAGGCCGTTGAGGGACAGTAGCAGCGCCTCCACGCCCAGCGTGGGCAGGGCGGAGATGATGCGCTCGTTGGCACCCACTTCGATGCCGAGCATGAAGAGAAGTAGCCAGATGAGCCACGTTGTGGCACGGCCAGCCCATGCGCCGATGGCCTGAAGCCGGGCCTCCGACGCCGTCCTTGTGCGTAGTGCGTAGCCCGCACCGATGCCAAGGAATATGAAAATCATCACTATAAACATTTTTGTCTTGGTTTTAACTTATGCTTAGCTTATGTCTTAGTCTATGCTTAACTTATGCCTAGCTAATGTCTTAACTTACGTCTTAGCTTATGGCAGTGAGTGCAAAGTTAGCACAAATACGTCGATAACAGGGTGGATTTTGTTAATTATTTCATAAAAGATGAAATATAAGCCGATTTATAGAATAATTTATTTTAACTTTGCAACCTAATCAATACCTTCGTATGAACAACAAGTTATTCTTTGCCATCGGATTGGCCGCCACGCTCTTGCAGGCTCCAGTCACCGTATCGGCCCAGTCTTCTGGTACGAGTCAACAGAACCCTCTTCTGATGAAGAGTAATTTGCCCTTCGGTGCGCCCGATTTCAGTCGCATCAAGGAGAGCGATTACCTTCCTGCCATCGAGGCAGCCATCAAGATCAAGCGCGACAACATTCAGAAGATCGTCGACAACAAGAAGAAGCCGACTTTCCAGAATACCATTCTCGCTTTCGAGGAGAGTGGTATCCTGCTCGACCGCGTTTGCAGCGTCTTCTTCGGCCTTACCAATGCCGACAAGACTCCCGTGCTGGCCGAAGCCGAGGACAAGGTGATGCCGTTGCTCACGGGTCTTGAGAACGAGATATCCTTCAACCAGCAGCTCTTCGAGCGCATCAAGTTCGTTTACGATAACGAATATGCGAAGCTCAAGGGTGAGGACCAGCGCCTGACGGAGGAAATCTACAAGAGTTTCGTGCGCTCGGGCGCACTCCTTTCCGCCGAGAAGATGGCGCGTATGAAGGAGATCAACTCCCGTATCTCAGAGTTGCAGCAGCAGTGGGGCAACCTCCTTCCCGAGGCGACCAACCATGCCGTGGTCTGGGTTAATAACCGGGAGGATCTCGCTGGTCTCAGCGAGGCCGACATTGCCCAGTGCAAGAAGGATGCGGAGATGCGTGGCGGCAAGGCCCCCTATTGCATCGTCATCATCAATACCACGCAGCAACCCATCCTCGCAAGCCTTCAGAACCGCGCGCTCCGTCGCAAGGTGTTCGAGGCAAGCATCCATCGTGCCGACGGCACCAATCCCCAGTACAACACGTTCCCGATAGTGACTGAGTTGGCAAGACTCCGTGCCGAGAAAGGCCAGCTCATGGGTTATGCCAATTATGCCGACTACTCACTTGAGAACACGATGGCCAAAAACTCAGCCAACGTGGACAACTTCCTTGAGCAGCTCATCAAGGAGTATGCACCCAAGGCCGACGCCGAAACCAAGGCCATAGAGGAGTATGCCCGCAAGACCGAGGGAAGCGACTTCCAGCTTCAGCCCTACGACCGCTTCTACTATTCGGCGAAGATGAAGAAGGAGATGCTCAACATCTCTGACGACGAGGTGAAGCCCTACTTCAATGTCGATAGCGTGCAGGTGAATGGTGTGTTCTATGCTGCCAACCGCGTCTATGGCCTGACCTTCAAGGAGCGTAAGGATATCCCTAGCTATCATCCCGACACGAAAGTCTTTGAGGTGATCGACAAGAACGGCAAGCCCCTGGCCCTCTTCTACAGCGACTTCTTCCGCCGTCCCACGAAGCGTGGTGGCGCGTGGATGGATGCCTTTGCCAAGCAGAGCCGCCAGCGCAAACAACTTCCTGTGGTCTATAACGTGTGCAACAGCGCCAAGGCTCCCGATGGCCAGCCCTCGCTCATCACCTGGGACGAGGTGTGCACGATGTTCCATGAGTTTGGCCACGCCCTCCACGAGATACTCTCCGACTGCCAGTACAACACCCTCTCTGGTACGGCTACGGCCCGCGACTTCGTCGAGATGCCCTCTCAGTTCAACGAGTCCTTTGCCAGCATCCCTGAGATCTTCGACCATTTCGCCCGCCATACTGTAACGGGAGAGCCGATGCCCGCAGAACTGAAGGAGCGTATGCTTGAGAGCATCAATTTCCAGACGGCCTACTCCCTCGGCGAGAACCTCGCATCGACCTGGCTCGATCTGGCTTGGCACAAAATCAGTCCGGACGAGGTGCCGTCGCCCTATATGGCCGGTGCCTTCGAGAAGGAGCAGCTCCACAATGCCGGACTTCTCAATACGCAGATTCCCCCGCGCTACTCCACCTCCTATTTCAACCATGTCTGGGGCGGAGGTTATGCCGCTGGCTATTATAGCTACCTGTGGACGGAAGTCCTGGCGGTCAATATCGCCGACTACTTCAAGCAGCATGGCGCGCTCGATCCCGCCGTCGGCCAGGCGTTGCGCGACAAGATTCTGAGTCGTGGCAACACCAAGGATCAAATGCTGATGTTCACAGACTTCACTGGTATGGAGAAACCCGATGCTTCGGGACTGCTCAAGGCCAGAGGACTGTAAAAGTTCTGTTTATGCAATACAGATCAAAGCAAGCCCCCGAAAGTTGATAAACGTCAACTTTCGGGGGCTTCCCGTTTCGGTTTTTCTCTTCCTCATATCGGACTGCAATCTGAGGGCCGAAGAAGAGGGATGTTTGGTAGTGATGCTACTCCATCGTCATAGGACCCGTATAGTGACCTGTGAGGTTTGCATTGTCATACTGGTAGATGTTGAAGACGGCGAAGTCGATATCAATCTGTCCGCTCATCAAGTTCACCCTGGCGTGCCTTCGAGTGCGGCAGCTCCCCCTTCTTCGCGAGCAGCATTGTCAGTATAAACTTCATTTTCCTCATGATTGTATAGGTTGTGTTGTTAATAGGTCTGTCCTTGTCCTCTTCTTTCTTAAGAGTGGTTACATAGTTAGAAAAATTAATTTATACGGCCAAATATTTCTGAATATTATCTATGTGGCGTGTTTTCTTAATTGTTTGACAGTCGTGGGTTTCTTTTTAGCGACGGGTTTTGATGTGTCAAAGTAGGGCGTAGAGAATTCCTTGTAGTCCAAGAAGAAGAAAAATATACGAAAAATTTTCTTAATTCAAGAAAAATCTGTACCTTTGCCGACACTATTAACAGAACAAAATCAAGCACTGATGAATAGCATTCTGAACTTTGATGAGCTCTTGCGCCACCTCTCCGAGCAGAAGGTGGTGAAGCGTCTTGCCGTCGTGTGGCCCGAGGACGATGCCACGCGTGGCGCAGTGGCCCGCGCATTGCAGGCTGGTTTCGTAACCGCAATTATGGTTGGCGCACGCCAGGCCGTGGAGAACGACCCGCAATACGCCGAGTTGATGGACCGCGTGACGTTCGTCGATACTGACGACAAGCTCGACGCGGCACAGAAGGCCGTGGCTCTCGTCCGCGAGGGTGGTGCCGATGTGCTCATGAAGGGATTCATCAATACCGACCAGGTGCTCCGCGCCGTGCTCAACAAGGAGACAGGTATCCTGCCGAAGGGCAACGTGCTGACCCATATCGCCGTGGCCCAGATGCCGCAATATCACAAGCTTCTGTTCTTCACTGACGCCGCCGTGATTCCTTATCCTACGCCCGAGCAGCGCACGGAGCAGATCAAGTATGTCACCGCCCTGTGCCGTCAGTTTGGCATTGCCGAGCCGAAGATTGCCCTTATCCACTGCTCTGAGCATGTGGATGAGCGCCACTTCCCCTGCACCGCCGACTATCTGGAGCAGAAGAAGCGTGCCGAGGAGGGATTCTTCGGTCCCGTTCGCATCGACGGTCCGCTCGACTTGAAGACCTCTTGCTCTCCCGCCGCCCTGAAGGCGAAGAACATGGAGTCTTGCGTAGAGGGTGATGCCGATGCCGTCATCGTTCCGGACATCGAGGCTGGCAACGTGTTCTACAAGACCATCACGCTCTTCTGTGGCGCTATCACGGCTGGTATCCTCCAGGGTCCGACCGCTCCCGTTGTAGTCCCGTCGCGTGGCGACTCCCCCGAGGCCAAGTTCTTGAGCATCGCCATGGCAGCCATGGCACACCAGTAATATTAGTGTAACCAAGCCAAACTTAGAAATAATCTACCAAAATGTATAGAATATTAGCCGTCAATCCGGGTTCTACTTCGACGAAGATTTCCGTTTCCGACGACGAGAACCTGATCTTTGAAGCAACCATCAACCACTCCCGCGAGGAGTTGAAGAAGTATAAGCGTATCTCCGACCAGTATGAGATGCGCAAGGATTTGGTCATCGCAGAGGTGAAGAAGCATGGTCTTCCCGTGCAGTTCGACGCCATCATCGGCCGTGGCGGACTTGCCAAGCCCGTCAAGTCTGGTGTCTTCCGTGTCAATGATCAGATGGTCGAGGACCAGCGCAAGGCCCTCCACCAGCACGCCTGCGACCAGGGCTGCATCATCGCTCACGAGATTGCCGAGGAGATCGGAAGAGCGTCGTGTAGGGAAAGAGTGTAGATCTCGGTGGTCGCCGT
>OMDO01000565.1_pt1 | contig 23271 bp, 21 predicted proteins | sample 1674051 | NCBI WGS metagenome assembly OMDO01 (sample SAMEA103958138, study PRJEB25191) | human gut metagenome | biome: human-associated habitat [ENVO:00009003]; feature: intestine environment [ENVO:2100002]; material: feces | place: Germany | collected 2013/2015 | reverse complement strand
CCATCAAGATCATCCGCGAGACGGAGAAGGAAGCCGACGTTGTGCCGAACCTGATGATCGGCTTCGGCATCGACCAGATCCAGGCGGAATATGTCGCCGAGATCAAGCTGCGCAACATCAACCGCGAGTATATCCTGAAGCGCGTGGAGGAGACGGCATCGCTCGAGGCGGAGATCGAAGACCTCGAGGATACGCTCGCGCGCCCGTCACGCATCCGTAAGATCATCGTCAGCGAACTTGAGGACGTGCGCAAAAAGTACGCCGAGCCCCGCCGCACCGGCATCCTCTACGACTATGCCGAGGACGCCGAGAGCGAGGAGGACGCCATCGAGGACTATCCCGTGACGCTGTTTTTGTCGCAGCACGGGTACTTTAAAAAGATCACGCCGCAGTCGCTGCGCATGTCCGGCGAGCAGAAGTTCAAGGAGGACGACGCGCTCAGCATGAGCGTGGAGAGCTCCAACGCCGCCGAGCTGATGTTCTTCACCGATAAGGCGCAGGTCTACAAGACGCGTGCGAGCGACTTTGCCGACGGCAAGGCGAGCCAGCTGGGCGATTACCTGCCCGCCAAGCTCGGCATGGACGAGGGCGAGAGCGTCATGGGCATGGTGCTGCCGGGCGACTACAGCGGCTATATGATCTTCTTCTTCGAAAACGGTAAGGCCGCAAAGGTCGAGCTGTCCGCCTACAAGACGACCTCGAACCGCCGCCGCCTGACCGGCGCTTACAGCGACAAGAGCCCGCTCAAAGCGCTGTTGCATCTCAAGGAAGACCGCGAGATCGCCGTCTATTCGACAGAGCCGCGCGTGCTGATCGTCAACACGGCGCTTCTTGGTGTGAAGACGACGCGCACGACGCAGGGCGTCGCGCTTTTGACGCTCAAAAAGAAGTACGTGCTCGACACGGTGCGCTTCCCGGAGGAGACCGGCATCACCGACCTTGCCCGCTACCGCGGCCGCAGCATTCCCGCGACGGGCGCGCTGCTCAAGACGGAGGACAGCGACGACAAGCAGCTCTCGCTGATTTGACGTCGGAAGCCTGAGAGAAACATATGAGGGGAGAAAATTTATGAAAAATAAAAAACTGCGCGAGCAGGTGAAAAGCTATATCATTGTCACGCTTGCCTGCGTGCTGTATGCCTTGTCGTTCGATTGGTTCTATGCACCGAATGGCTTTACGGTCGGCGGCTTTACGGGTATTTCGCAGATCATTAACTTTTTTGCACCCATTCTGCCGGTCGGTACGATGGTCATCGTGCTCAATGTGCCGCTTTTTATCGTGGGACTTAAAAAATTCGGCTTCGCATTTTTGTGCAAGTCCATCTACACGATGACGCTGAGCTCCATTTTGATCGACGTTGTCGCGGCCATCCACGAGTTTGCGCCCATGGACCCGCTGCTTGCGTGCCTGTACGGCGGCGTGACGCTCGGTATCGCCTCAGGCCTGCTGTTCCGCGAGGAGACGACGACGGGCGGCTCGGAGCTCGGTGCGTGGATCGTGCGGTCGCACGTTGAACGGCTGTCAATCGGCAACATCTGCCTCGGCATCGACCTGACGATCATTCTGATCTACGCCGCGGTGTTCCACAGCCTCAACAACGCGCTCTACGGCGCGCTCGCGCTCTATATCACGACGAAGGTGCTCGATCTGGTCGTCTACGGTCAGAACACGGCGAAGGTCGCCTACATCATCAGCGACAAGTATGAGGAGATCATGCAGGAGATGCTGCGGCGCGACATGGGCGTGACGCTCCTGAACGGCAAGGGCGGCTACACGGGCGCGGAGCGTCCGCTGCTGTTCTGCGCCATCCGCAAGAAGGAAGCGGTTTCGATCAAGCGCTATATCAAGGAGCTCGACCCCGACGCCTTTTTCATCGTCTGCGACGCGAGCGAGGTGCTCGGTGAGGGCTTTGGCGAATACGACCCGCAGGGCCTCTAAGGATATCAGGATACAAGGAGGAAGCAGGAATGGATCTTACGACGGTGGAGAAGAATCTCAAAGAGCGCGGCTTCAAGGTGTCCGCCTTCGCGACGGCGAAGGAAGCGGCGGACTATCTGAACGCGCAGATCGACGGAGAGAGCGTGTCGTTCGGCGGCAGCATGACGCTCTCTCAGATGGGGCTTTTTGAAAGCCTCGGCAAGCACAACAAGATGTTCAGCCACTGGAACGTGCCCGACGGCATGAACGCTGCCGAGGTGCTCAAAAACGCCTCGACGTGCGACAACTACCTGCTCTCGGCCAACGGCCTTGCCGAAACGGGCGAGATCATCAACATCGACGGGACGGGCAACCGTGTGTCCTCGTCACTCTATGGCCACAAGAGGGTGTGGTTCGTCGTCGGCAGCAACAAGATCGCGCCGACCTATGACGAAGCGCTCTGGCGCGCCCGCAACATTGCTGCACCGAAAAACGCGCAGCGCCTCGGCGTGAAGACGCCGTGTGCCGTGAACGGCGACCGCTGCTACGACTGCAAGAGCCCGCAGCGCATCTGCCGCGGCCTTGTCGTGCTGTGGGAGGCCATCCGTAGCTGCGAGACCGAGGTCGTGCTCGTCGACGAGCCGCTTGGCTACTGAGAAAGAGAGATTTCGCCCAAAAGGAGGGAGCGCCGTGCGCAAAAAGTTCATTCCGCTTTCGCTGGCGCTCTGCCTGACGCTCTCGGGCTGCGGCGGCAACGTCGTGCTTGAGCGTTCCTACAGCGTCTCCACGCCGCACAGCGAGGTCTACTGGGAAAACGAGGGTGCGGACACCCTGCGCGCCGACAGCTATCAGGACCTCGTCAATGCGCTGCTGCTGCTCCTTGGCGAGCACAGCGAGGAAGGCGTTGTGCGTATTTACAGCGAGGAAGACGCCGCGGCCATGGCCGAGCAGGCCTGTAAGGAGGTGCAGGAGGAGACGGCACTGGGCGCGTATCTTCTTGACTACATCAGCTACACCGACACGCAGGAGCGCGCCTATTACGAGATGCACGTGCGCCTCGGCTACCGCCGCACGGCGGAGGAGCAGGCGGGCATTGTCACCGCGACGAGCACCGAGGCGCTGCCTGACCTTCTGCGCCTGACGGCGCGCGAGGGCGCGCTCAGCCGCATCGCCGTGCGCTTCACGTACTTCACCGCGGACCGTGACGGCATCCGCGACATGGTACGATCTGTGCAGGAGGAGGTCGATACCGGCTTTACTGAGCCGTGGCAGGTGAACTTCTACCCCGATACCGACGATGTCGGCATTGTCGAGGTCGTGCTGCGGGAAGCGTAAAAAAGGATAAAAAAAGAGCCTGAACAAAAGCGTTCAAGCTCTTTTTGTGCTTTATAGGGGAGAGGGAAAACGTTAGGAGAGGATCGCACGGTCGTTGGCGAACTCGTCGCCGCTGGCCTTCGTGAACTGCTCAAGAAGATCGGGCACGGTCAGCTTCTTCTTCTCCTCGCCCGCAATGTCGAGGATGACGTGGCCGTCGTGCAGCATGATGAGGCGGTTGCCGTACTGAATGGCATCGCGCATGTTGTGCGTGATCATCAGCGTGGTGAGCTGGCCCTCGCGCACGATGCGGTCGGTGAGCTCCATGACCTTGGCGGCGGTTTTGGCGTCAGCTACCGGCCCGGCTTTTCCGGTCCGGAGCCGGATGCGTGCGCCAAAGCCATCCTGACGCAGATACAGGCCCTCCCGGAAGCGCTGCGCGGCCTCTCGCTGCAAATGAGTCCCGGACGGTTCCTCGCCGCAGCCTGCGGAACGCTGGTCACGCGGGTACGGGCTGTCAAGCCGGGGCCTGCTCCGCTTGCCGTGCTGGATGTCGATCCGGCGCAGTGTCCGCGCCTGGTCAAAAGCGGCGCATACCATCCGGTGTACGTTCCGTATGCCAGCGGACGGCGGACGCTGGTGCAGCTGCTGACCGTCGGTACGCAGGACGGTCCGGTCATGCGCCGCCTCCTGCCGGAGCTTCGCCCAGGCGATCTGGTGCTCATCGGTATGCTCGGCGCGGACGGACGCAGCCTCGCCTCCCGCTACGGCGGCGCTGAACCGTGCCTGGAACACCTCATCCGGCCAGACGGTGAAATTGTGCCGATCACAGCATACTGAATACCAGCCCAAGGCAGACCAGAAATCCCGCCCCGATGCAAACCGTTACCGCTGCGTCAATCACAGCGGCAGCGTACCGGATGCGCCGTCTGCGTACCTGCAGGCGGCTGCTGGATACGGATGAAGCGGGCGTCTCCGGGGAACGCTTCAAATATTGGGACAGTTCAATCACAGAATCAGAACGCATCAGAAATATCCTCCCATGTTTTTCTGACGCCATTCTAGCAGATTCTATGTACCATAAACCGGACTTTTGAAAGGAGCACCACTTTTATGGAAGAATTCTATCTTGATTCCTGCGGCGCGGGCCGCCTGCACTGCGCGCTCTGGAAACCGGAAGGGGAGCCGAAGGCCGTCGTCCAGCTCATTCACGGCATCGCCGAGCATATCGGACGCTATGACGCGTTTGCGAAATTTCTGACGCAGCATGGTTATGTCGTCGCTGCCGACGATCACATGGGCCACGGCGGCTCCGCGGAAAACGGCCTCAGAGGCTATTTCTCCGGCGGCTGGCTGTCTGCGGTCGAGGATGAAAAGCGCCTGCACGACGAAATTTCCGCGCAGTACCCGGATCTGCCCTATTATATTCTCGGCCACAGCATGGGCTCGTTCCTGCTGCGCACCTATCTCTATACCTACCCCGACGCCGTGGACAAGGCCGTCATTTCCGGTACCGGCTGGGAGGACCCCATGAAGGTGCGCATGGGCAAGCTCGTCTGCAAGCTCGAAGAGGCCCGCATCGGCGAGAAAAACACCAGCGCGCTCGTCACAAAGCTCATGTTCGGCAGCTATAACAGGGCCTTCGGCCCCGTGACCTCGCCCAATGCGTGGATCTGCTCAGACGACGCCGTTGTCGCCGCCTATGACGCAGACCCCCTCTGCGGCTTCGACGCGACGGTTGGCCTCGCGCGCGACCTTCTTACAGGTGTCGGCATGAACGAGCAGCAGGAAAATCTGGATAAGATGAACAAGCAGCTGCCCATTATGTTCATCTCCGGCTGCAAGGATCCCGTCGGCGGCATGGCAAAGGGCGTTCTCAAATGCATCGACGCGTTCAAGCGCAGCGGCATGAAGGACATCACCATCAAGCTCTATCCCGAGGGCCGCCATGAAATGCTCAACGAGCGCAACAAGGACGAGGTCTATCAGGACGTTCTCACCTGGCTCGAGCGCTGAAAAACAAAAAATGAGGCTGTCCCGGATGACACTTTGTCATCCTGAGACAGCCTCTTTTTTGTGCAGAACTTATTTGCCGGATCTGAGCTCCTTCATGCAGTTCGCGCAGATGTTCTTGCCTCTGTAGTTTTCGACATTTCTGCCGTCGCCGCAGAAGATGCAGGTCGGCTCATACTTCTTGAGAATAATGGATTCGCCATCGACATAGATTTCGATAGCGTCCTTCTCTGCGATGTCGAGCGTGCGGCGCAGTTCGATGGGCAGAACGATTCTGCCGAGCTCGTCGACCTTTCTGACGATACCTGTGGATTTCATTGTGAATAACCCCCTTCAATCTTTACCATGCACTATGGATCCAGCTGTCAGATGCTGCATGGACACCGGACAGCGCTCCCTCAAGCAGCTTTATTCTACCATCCAATTATGTACAAATTTTGAACAAAAAATCTTTTTCTTGTCGGAGAGCGAAATATGTTGTTGAATTTTCTCTGGTTTGGACTGATTTTGCTTGCGTTTGTATCTGATCTGCTGACAGGAATGCCGTTTTCGTCCGGCATGGACGGACTGAGCGGCGCACGGGCGGGACTGGAGCTGGCGCTGACGCTGGCCGGGCCGGTCTGCCTCTGGTCGGGGCTGTCGCAGGCGATGGAGCGTGCGGGACTGACTGAAGGGCTGTGTACGGCGCTGCGGCCTATGCTGCGGCGGCTGTTTCCGGTATGCGCAAAAGACTCCGAGGGCTTCTGGAACCTGTGCGGCAATCTGAGCGCGAATCTGCTGGGGTTGGGCAACGCGGCGACGCCGCTCGGCATCCGGACGGCGCAGCGGATGCAGGCGCTGTCCGGCGGCGGGGGAGCGTCGGATGAGCTGTGCCTGCTGGTCGTGATGAATACGGCGTCTTTGCAGCTGATCCCGTCGACGGTCGCCGCCGTCCGCGCGCAGCTCGGCGCGGCGCACGCGTTCGATATCCTGCCTGCCGTGTGGCTAGCGTCGGCCTGCTCGGTCGGAGCTGGGATTCTGGCGGCAAAGGGCCTGAAGCGATGCTGGAGAACCTGACGGAGCTGCTGCTGCCTGCGCTTTTGCTGCTGGCGGGTGCGGCAGGGATCGCAAAAAAGCAGGATGTTTACGGCGGAATGCTGACCGGTGCACAGGACGGGCTGCGGCTGATGCTCTCGCTGACCCCCACGCTGGTGCTGATGCTGACGGCGGTGACGATGCTGCGGGAGAGCGGCTTTTTTGCGCTGCTCACGCCCGTTTTCGCGCCGGTCTTCCGCCTGCTTGGCATCCCGCCGGAGGTCGCGCCGCTGGTACTTATCCGGCCTCTCAGCGGCAGCGCGGCGCTGGCCGTCGGGACAGATCTGATGCGGGAATACGGGGTCGATTCCCAGATCGGCCGGACGGCAGCGGTCATGCTCGGTTCGACCGAAACGACGTTCTACACCATCAGCGTCTATTTTGGCGCGGCAGGCGTCAAAAAAACGCGCTATGCGCTCCCGGCAGCCCTGATCGCCGACCTGACCGGCTTCTGCATGGCCGCACTGAGCGTGCGCGTGTTTTTCCGATAGCACCCTCGAAAAGGCTCCTCTGTCATGTCCTGACAAGGGGAGCCTCCGGATGTATGTTCAGCCCTTTTCGCCGTTGTTTGCCAGATAGATGGCAAGCCAATTCAGAAGCTTGGGATCCTCCGGGTGGTAGATCAGGAAGCCGTCGTGATGCGGCCGGCTGACGGCGATCTGCCTGCCGGAAAGGCTGAGGCTGCAGCACTCGTCTTCGGATGGACCCCAGACCAGCATGAGCGAAACGCCCCGGCCGTCGTAGGCTCTGCCGGCGCTGACCGACTCGATGGGCCACGGCAGGAGATTGCGGAAATCCTCCCGGTAGCGGGTCGAGTTCAGAAGCATAAGAACACCTTCAAACGCCGTGTCCTCCGGCGTCACGTTTTGCAGCGCATAGCTTTCCGTGTACGCCCTGCCGTCCCGAACTCCGCTGAGCGACACGACTCCGGCGAGGCTGGTGATCTCATCCCGGTCAGAAGCCGTCATCTCCTCGAACGTGTGCGGCGTCAGCCGCCAGGCGAGAAGACAGAGCAGCAGGATCGCAAGCAGCAGCAGGATGCACTTTTTCGTTCCCCGACGCATAGGCAGGCCCTCCTTTTTTCTGACTCTATACTATCAGACGGCTTCCGGCTTTGCAAGACGGCGAAGCATGAAGAATTCTGAAGATTTCCTTGGCCCAGATGCTGTGCACGGATACAAAATCAGCACTATATGTTGTGATTCACGCGGAAAAAGGTTAATATTTGCTTAAAACATGAGAAAAACGTTGAAAAAGCAAGAAAAATATGCTACTCTTTCGGTATACATAATCTGCTCCGCAATATGAGGAGGAACCGAAATGCAAAAGAGATGGATCAGTCTGCTGCTAGTGCTTGCGCTGGTGCTGGCTGTTTGGAGCGTCTGCGCTGTCGCGGCGGACGCGCAGAAGGCGGATGAGGCCGCCGGGGAAGAGGCGGCTGCCGAGCCTGCCGCAGAGGAACCCGCCGAAGAGGATACTCCGGCGGAGGAACCCGCCGCTCCCGCCGAAGAAGCGGATACCGCTTCCGAGGCGGAAGAAGCACCCGCGGAGGACGGCGAACAGAACCACATCCACGCCGCAAACCGCGAGGACAGCTGCGAAGAGCCGTCCTTTGCGCCGCTGACCGTGACCGGCGGAAAGCTGGAATCCGGCTGCTATTATCTGACGGATGATCTGGCTCTTGAAGAGCCGCTCTGCGTGCCCAAAAACGGCGCGCAGGTCACGCTCTGCCTGAACGGCCACACGCTCCGTCTGGCGGATGGCGCTGAGGGCTGCATCATCTTCGTCGCCGTGAGCGATAAGGACGCGGAGCCGTCCGTCCTTACCATCACCGACTGCAACGGAGCGGACAGCTCCAGCAATTATTACGTCGACGAAGACGGCGCGCTTGTCTTTGACGACGGCAGCTATGCCTGGCAGGAGGCCTATATCGCGGCAAGCGAAAAGAACGCGCTTGCCGGTGGCCGGATCACCGGCGCAACAGCAGGCGCGATCAGCGTGGGCGATTATAACGAGCTTTATCTGACAAATGTGAACATCATTGATAACGCGGGCCGCTATGGCGCAGGTGTTGTCGTTGCGGAGCACGCCTCCGCCGTGCTGGACAGCTGCGTCATCGCGGGCAACCGCCTGACGGGCGAAATGAAGGCCTCCGAAAAGCAGATCCTGGGCGGCGGCGTGTACTGCGCCGGTACGCTCGAGCTGAGCGGCACGACCAGCATCATCGGCAACCGCGCGCAGGACGCGCAGGATAACCTCTGGCTGGATGAAACTGCTGCACTCAAGATCGGCGATCTGGGCCTTGACAAGCAGGCGCACATCGGCGTCAGCGGAGCGGCGGAGCAGACGATCCTGACCGGCTACGCAGACGATTTCTCGGAGAACTTTACAAGCGACGATCTTACTCTGACCATCAGCACCGCACGTGAAAACGGCTTCACCGAGCTGACGCTTCAGGAGGCCGTTTATACGCTGACGCTCGATCCCGGCGAAGGAAGCGAACCTGTCACGCTGGAAGCAGAGCAGGGAAAAAGCCTGCACGAACTGAATGTGCAGGCTCCGGAGCGTGAAAACATGACGTTTGACGGCTGGTACACCGAAGAAGGGGACTGCGTCGACGCGGAAGCGCCGCTGCATCTGACCGGCGATACGACGCTTTCCGCCCGCTGGACGCAGGCGGAGCCGCAGAGCGCGGAGGCCGCGCTGCTGACCTATGACCCCGACGCGCCCATCACAAAACAGGAGGCGGCAAAGACGCTTTACCAGATGGCCCGCCAGCTCGGTCTGGACACCGAAGCCGGGCAGGAGGTCGATCTGACGCAGTTTGAAGACGCAGACGAGATCAGCGAGGACGCGGCGGACGCCGTCCGCTGGGCCTATGCCGCCGACCTTCTCACAGAAAAGGACGGGAAGCTCCATGTTGCCGACGAGCTGACCCGGAAGGAGCTGACCCGGATGCTGGAGGATTTTCTGGATCTGATTTAAGCGCCGCGCTGCTTCCGTACCAGAAGCATACAGAGCAGCATCAGAAGCGGGAAAATGATGGCGGCGAGGATGCCTGCGCGGAGCGCTCCGCCGCAGGCGTCCGAGACGAGGCCCGCAAGCGTCGGGCCTCCTGCGCAGCCAAGATCACCCGCCAGCGCCAGCAGCGCGAACATCTGTGTTCCGCCTCCCCGGATGGAGGCGGATGCGCGGCTGAACGTTCCGGGCCAGAAAATGCCGACCGAGAAGCCGCACACGGCGCAGCCGAGCAGGCTCAGAACCGGAGACGGCACGAACACGATGCACAGATATGCCCCGACGCACAGCGCCGCGCAGACGGCCATATAGCGGTTCAGATTCAGCTTCTCGCCGTACTTCCCGAAAATCAGCCGGGAAACGCCCATCATGGCCGCGAACGCCATCGGCCCTGCCAGATCGCCCACGGTCTTCGATACGCCCAGGCCCTGCTCGGCAAAGGCGGACGACCACTGGCTTACGGCCTGTTCCGACGCGCCTGCGCAGAGCATCATCACCATGAAGAGCCAGAACACGCGGCTTTTGACGAGCGCGCGCAGCGATAGCGTCTGCTCGCCCTCGGCCTGCATCGGATAGAGCGGCGCACCCCCGAAGAAGACCGCGTTTACAACTGGAACAAGCGCCCACAAAAGCGCAAGGAGCTTCCAGTTTCCAATTCCGAACAGCGCGAAAAATGCCGTCGACAGCAGTACAACGCCCATATGTCCCCAGCAATAGAACGAATGGAGCAGGCTCATGTGCTGATCCTTATTCTGCGTGGGGCAGGACTCCATCACCGGGCTGACAATGACCTCCAGCAGCCCGCCGCCGACTGCGTAGATCACGACGGCGATCAGAAGCCCCGTAAACGCGTCAGGCAGCATATCCGGAAGAATGGTTAGCAGGACAAGTCCGGCAGCCGAAGCAATATGCGACAGCAAAATGGCCGCGCGGTAGCCGATGCGATCCAGAAACCACGCCGAGAGCAGATCAATGCCGAGCTGAATGCAGAAATTGATCGTGATGAGCAGCGTGATTTTCGAAAGCGGGATCTGGTACGTCCGCTCGAACATGACGAACAGCAGCGGAACAAAGTTATTGACGATGGCCTGCACGATATAGCCGACATAGCAGCCAAGGATCGTCCGGCTGCAGGAGTTTTTCATGGAAATTACCTCATTTTTTGCAGATTACCGCCTTTATATCACATCCGCACGGTCTTTGCAAGCGTCCTGCGGCCCGAAAAATTTTTTTGCTTTACCGAAAAAAACACTTGACAAACGCGAATTTCAGGCGTATACTCCGTGGCAAGATGAAACCGTTGATGCAGACGAGTAAGCAGACAGGATTTCTCCCAGAGAGCTGCCGGGTGGTGCGAGTGCAGCAGAAAGACGTTTGCCGAATGGACTGCGGAGGGCAGGCTGAACGCGAAGGCAAGTAGGCGCTGACGGAGTCCCACCGTTACAGGGGAGGATGCGTGCAGGCGCGTCATGAGCGGACAAGCAATTGTCAATTTGGGTGGCACCGCAGAAGTTTTTCAGACTTTTGTCCCAAGAGATCAAACCGATAACCGGTTTTCTCTGTGGATGAAGGTCTTTTTTGTTTCCCTTTTCCCGGAGAAAGCCAAAACGCGAAAGGAGAAACAACTATGAAAACCGAAAACATTCCTTACAAGATCTATCTGTCTGAGTCTGAGATGCCCCAGAATTGGTACAATGTCCGCGCGGACATGAAAAACAAGCCCGCGCCTCTCGTGAACCCTGGCACCGGCAAGCCCATGGGCTTTGACGATCTGCGCCCCGTTTTCTGTGACGAGCTGATCGAGCAGGAGCTGGACAACGACACGCCGTATATCCCCATCCCGCAGGAGATCCGCGATTTCTACAAGATGTACCGTCCGTCGCCGCTGGTGCGCGCGTACTGCCTCGAGGAAAAGCTCGGAACCCCAGCGAAGATCTATTACAAATTCGAGGGCAACAATACCTCCGGCAGCCACAAGCTGAACTCTGCCATCGCGCAGGCATATTACGCCAAAAAGCAGGGACTCAAGGGCGTTACGACCGAGACGGGCGCCGGTCAGTGGGGCACGGCCCTTTCCATGGCCTGCGCGTATCTGGGGCTTGACCTGAAGGTCTTCATGGTCAAGTGCTCGTATGAGCAGAAGCCCTTCCGCCGCGAGGTCATGCGCACCTATGGCGCAAGCGTCACGCCCAGCCCATCGAACACCACGAATGTCGGCCGCGCCATTCTCGCGAAGGACCCCGACACGACCGGTTCTCTCGGCTGCGCTATCAGCGAGGCCGTCGAGGTCGCCACGACCACGCCCGGCTACCGCTATGTGCTCGGCAGCGTCCTGAATCAGGTCCTGCTCCATCAGTCGGTCATCGGTTTGGAAACGAAGATCGCGCTCGATAAATATGGCATTACGCCCGATATCATCATCGGCTGCGCCGGCGGCGGCTCGAACCTCGGCGGTCTGATCGCTCCGTTTATGGGCGAAAAGCTGCGCGGCGAAAAGGATTACCGCATCATCGCCGTCGAACCCGCCTCCTGCCCCAGCTTTACGCGCGGCGTGTTCGCCTATGACTTCTGCGATACCGGCATGGTCTGCCCGCTGGCAAAAATGTACACGCTCGGCAGCGGCTTCATCCCGTCGGCCAACCACGCGGGCGGCCTGCGCTACCACGGCATGAGCCCGATCCTCTCGCGGCTGTACCACGACGGCCTGATGGAGGCCCGCAGCGTCGAGCAGACGAGTGTATTTGAAGCAGCGGAGTATTTCGCCCGCACCGAGGGCATTCTCCCCGCGCCGGAATCCAGCCACGCCATCCGCGCCGCCATCGACGAAGCGCTCAAGTGCAAGGAAACAGGGGAGGAGAAGACCATTGTCTTCGGACTGACCGGCACCGGCTACTTCGATCTCGTTGCGTATCAGAAGTTCAACGATCATGAAATGACCGATATTATCCCGACCGACGGGCAGCTTGCCGCAAGCATCGCAAAGCTGCCGAAGGTGTCGGAATGAAATTTCTGCGTACACCCTGTTGACATTTGTATGCGAGGTGTGTATAATAACGCCGTCAATCAAATACAGGACATCCGTTGATCGTCCTCAGAACGCGTATGCGGACTGAGAACAGAAGGAATCTCTGGAGAACTCATTGAATTGAGTGCCGAAGGTGCAAGGCGCAAGCCGAATCTCTCAGGCAAAAGGACAGAGCCGCAGCTACAGCTTTTGTAATACGGCACCACAATGAGCAGACCGGAGACGGCCTGCTCATTTTTATCGTTGTATAAGGAGATACATCGTCATGGCAAACGTACTCGAAACCGGCATGAGCTATCTGCAGACGCAGGACCCCGAGGTCGCGGCCTGCATCGAAAACGAATTTCAGCGCCAGAAGCAGAACATTGAATTGATCGCGTCGGAGAACATCGCCTCTCCCGCCGTCATCGCGGCCATGGGCTCCGTTCTGACGAACAAATACGCCGAGGGCTACCCCGGCAAGCGCTATTATGGCGGCTGCGATTATGTGGATGTGCTGGAGACGATCGCGATCGAGCGCGCGAAAAAGCTGTTCGGCGCGGCCTATGCCAATGTACAGCCGCACTCCGGCGCGCAGGCCAATCTGGAGGTCTATGCCGCGCTCTTGCAGCCGGGCGATACGCTCATGGGCATGGATCTTGCCAGCGGCGGCCATCTGACGCACGGCGCCCGCGTCAATCTCTCTGGCAAATACTATCACAGCATCAGCTACGGCGTGGACCCGGAGACGGGCCGCATCGACTATGATCAGGTCGAGGACATGGTTCGCCGGTACCGGCCGAAGCTGCTTGTGGCCGGTGCGTCCGCCTATCCCAGAGCCATTGATTTTAAGGCATTTGCCGAGATCGCGCACAAAAACGGCGCGCTGCTCATGGTCGACATGGCGCATATCGCGGGTCTTGTCGCAGGCGGGCAGCATATGAGCCCCGTTCCCTATGCCGACGTCGTCACGACCACCACGCACAAGACGCTGCGCGGCCCGCGCGGCGGCATGATCCTCTCGCGCGACGAGGAATTTGCGAAAAAGCTCAACAGCGCCGTCTTCCCCGGCACGCAGGGCGGGCCGCTGATGCATGTGATTGCGGGCAAGGCCATCTGCCTGCGCGAGGCGGCGCAGCCGGAATTCAGAACCTATGCGGAAATGGTCGTAAAAAACGCGAAAGCACTGGCTGACGCGCTGCTGGCGCACGGCTTCGACCTCGTGACCGGCGGTACGGATAATCACCTGATGCTTGCCGATCTGCGGAAAAAGAACATCACCGGCAAGGACCTGCAGACGAAGCTCGACGAGGTACACATCACTGTCAATAAAAATGCCATCCCGAACGACCCGCAGAAGCCCGGCGTCACCAGCGGCGTGCGCATCGGTACGCCCGCGTGCACCACGCGCGGCTTTACGCCGGAGGATATGCCGGTCGTGGCCGACTGCATCGACAAGATCGCGACGGACTATGAAGCCAACCGTGAAGCCGTGCTTGCCGCCGTGGCGGAGCTTGTCAGAAAGCATCCGATCTACGAATAAGCGCCGTTTGCCTCCAATTGCGCGGTTTGCCGCTTTTTGTCTAAATCTTGTGCTTTCGGGCAAAATGTAACACAAATGAAATGTTGGACGCATTTACAAACCGGGCACAATATATTATGATAGTGGCACAAGCTCAAGAGAAGGAGGCTGACCGTCGTGAATGACAATACCATCAAGTTTGTGGTACCGGAAGACAGTAGTGAGGAAATGAAGAGCATTCTGACCGCCGTATATGGCGCCCTCAGCGAAAAAGGGTATAACCCCATCAATCAGATAGTCGGTTATCTCCTGTCCGAGGATCCTACCTACATTACCAACTACAACAATGCCCGTAGCCTGATCTGCAAGCTCGACCGTGACGAGCTGCTTCAGGAGCTGGTCAAGCATTATCTGTTCTCATAACCGCAAACGATCCCCCGGCAGCGCCTGTAACGGCGCTGCCGGTTTTTCTTTGATACACCGGCGCCCAAGGCGTCCCTTTGACACAAAGGGACGCTCAGGTGCGTACAGATCCGCGCTGTTTGCCAAAAAGCGATTCCGGGATTGCATTTCCTATGGAAAAATGGTAAAATACCAAGATAGAATAAATTGGAGAGGTATCCGCGTGTATCTGAAATCATTGGAGATCCAGGGCTTCAAGTCCTTCCCGGACAGGACGCTTTTGCAGTTCGGCAGCGACTGCACCGCCATCGTCGGGCCGAACGGCAGCGGAAAATCGAATATTTCCGACGCCATCAGCTGGGTGCTTGGCGAGCAAAGCACCCGCGCGCTGCGCGGCGCGAAGATGGAGGACGTGATCTTCGGCGGCACGGCCAAGCGCCCCGCCGTCGGCTACGCCGAGGCGACGCTCGTGCTTGACAATTCCGACGCCAGCCTTCGCATTGAGACACCCGAGGTCATGATCACCCGCCGCTATTTCCGCTCCGGTGAGAGCGAATACTATATAAATAAGCAGCTTGCCCGCCTCAAGGACATCAACGAGCTGTTCATGGACACCGGCCTTGGCCGCGAGGGCTATTCCAACATCGGACAGGGCCGCATTGACGAGATCCTTGCGCTCAAGTCGACCGACCGGCGTGAAATTTTTGAAGAGGCCGCAGGCATCTCCAAATTCCGCCACCGCAAGGAGGAAACAGAGCGCCGTCTAGCCAACACCGAGGACAATCTGCTGCGCATCGGCGATAAGATCTCCGAGCTGGAGCTTCAGGTCGGCCCGCTGCGGGAGCAGGCGGAGAAGGCGCAGAAATATCTGACCTTCCGCACCGAGCTCAAGGGTCTTGAGGTCACGGTCTGGCTGGAAAATCTCAAAAAAATCGCCGAAAGCGCCCGCAAGGCCGAGACGGATTACGCCTCCGCCGCTTTCATCCTCGAACAGGCGCACGACGAGCTGACCGCGCTCTACAGCAAGGCCGAGCAGCTCAGCCTGCAATACAACCACCAGACGCTTCAGCTCGACCAGCAGCGCGAGCACATCAGCCAGATGGAGGCCGAACGCCAGCAGGCACAGAACGAAATTACGCTCCTGCGCGCGGAGATCCAGCACCACCAGACGAACATCGACCGCATCCGGCAGGAGCTGCAGGATCAGCAGACGCGAAGCGGCGGCATTGCGGGCCAGATCGAGGCCGAGCGGCAGAAGATCGAAGAAAATACCCGCGCGCTGGCCGCTGCAAATGACTCCCTTGCCGCCGTTCAGCAGGAGGCGCAGGCTCTCGCAGAGCAGACCGGCGAAGCCGGACAGCAGCTCGTTTCCCTCCGTGCCCAGCAGGCGCTTTTGCAGTCGCAGAGCGCCTCCGTGACTGCGCAGATCGCGTCCATGGAGGCCTCCATGGAGGAGGTCCTTGCCCGCAGACAGACGCTGGAGGAGGACCGGACTGCCGCAAAGGCCCGGCAGGAGCAGATCGCGGCGCAGCAGCTCGCCTGCAAAAAAAGTCTTGAACAGGCGCAGGACGACGCGCAGAGCGCGAAAAATACCATCGCGGGCTATGAGCTTCGCCTGAAAGCGCGTCAGGACAAGCGCGACGGCCTGCAAAGGCAGCTGAACGCCGCCGGCGTCCAGCTCGATACGCTTGATTCGAAGATCCGTATGCTCCGTGAGATGGAGCGCGAATACGAGGGCTTTTCCAAGGCCGTCCGCCTTGTCATGCAGGACGCGGCAGCCGGAAAGCTTCGCGGCATCCACGGCCCGGTTTCCAAGCTCATCCGCGTGGAAGACCGCTATACCACCGCCATCGAGACGGCGCTCGGCGCCGCCATGCAGAACATCGTCGTCTCCTCCGAGGAGGACGGCAAGACCGCCATCCAGATGCTCAAGCGCCGCGACGGCGGCCGCGCGACCTTCCTTCCGCTCACCGCGATCAAGCCGCAAAGCCTGCAGGATACCGTCTGCCAGCGCCAGCCGGGCTTTATCTCCGTCGCCTCCGGCCTCGTCTCATGCGACGAGCGGTACCGCGCCGTGATTGAAAACGCCCTTGGCCGCACCGTGATCTGCGACACGCTGGATAACGCCGTGCGCATGGCGCGTGCCTGCGGCAGCCGCGTGCGCATTGTCACGCTCGACGGGCAGGTCATGAACGCGGGCGGCAGTATGACCGGCGGCTCTGCCGCAAAGAGCGCGGGCGTTCTGACGCGCGCGAACACGCTTGCAAAGCTGGCCGAGGAACGGAACGCACTCGCGCAAAGCCTTGAATCGCTCAAGGCGCAGACGGCCGAGGCCGCTTCCTCCGCCGCGAAGACCGAATTTGAGCTTACTGCCGTCCGCAGCCAGCTCCGCGAGGCGGAAGACGAGGTGCTGCGCCGCACGGAGGAACACAAGCAGGTGCAGCTTCTGGCCGCTGCGGTCACGGAAAATCTGGAAAACATCGAAAAGGAGCTTGCCCACCTGACCAGCCGCACCGGCGGCGAGGAGGGAAAGCTGCAGGCACTCAAGGCCCAGCTGCAGCAGCAGACTGCCGCGCAGGACGCGCTGCACGCGCGGGAGACGGAGCTGACCGGCAGGCAGACCGCCCTGACCGAGCAGCAGCAGCAGCTCACGGACCAGATCACCGCCCTGCGCATGGACGCGGCCTCCATCGAGACGGCGCGCGCAGCCTCCGAGAACACCATCGCCCAGCTGCAGGCGCTCAGCGAGGCCATGCAGGGCGACGTGACGCAGAAAACAGGGCTGATCCACGAATACGAATTACAGATCTCAGCGCTCGAAGGGCAGATTCAGGAGAAGGAGGACGGCCTGACGGCCTCCGGCACACAGCTTGATTTGGCCCGGCAGACACTGAAGGAGGCCGTTGACGAGCGTGCCCAGCTCGAGGCCCGCCGCAGCCAGACCGAAAAGCAGGCGCAGGAGAAAAATCAGTCCATTTTGCAGCTCGAACGCGAAACAGCCCGTCTCGAACAGAAAAAGGCCACGAGCGAGCTTGAGGAAAAGCAGATCGTCGATAAGCTCTGGGATTCCTACGAGCTGACCCCCGGCACGGCAGAAAAGGAAACTGTCGAGATTGAAAATCTCACGGCAGCCAACAAGCGCATTACCGAGGTGCGCCGGAAAATTTCTGCCCTCGGCACGCCGAATCTCGGCGCGATCGACGAATACGCCCGCGTGTCCGAGCGCTATGAATATCTGGCCGCCCAGCACGACGACGTGCAGCACGCGAAGTCCGAGCTTGAAAACATCGTCGCCTCCATCACGACGGAAATGACCGAAATTTTTGTCCGGGAATTTGCCCGTATTGATGAATATTTCGGCAAAACGTTCGAAGAAATGTTTGGCGGAGGAAAAGCCTCGCTCATACTGGAGGACAAGTCCGCGCCGCTCGAATGCGGCATTGAGATCCGCGTCCAGCCGCCCGGAAAGCAGGTCAAGACCATCACGCTTCTCTCCGGCGGCGAAAAGGCGTTTGTGGCCATCGCGCTCTATTTTGCCATCTTAAAGGTGCGTCCTACGCCCTTCTGCATGCTCGACGAGATCGACGCCGCGCTGGACGACCGCAACGTCGAGCGTTTTGCAAATTATCTGCACACGCTCAGCGACAGGACGCAGTTCATCGTCATCACCCACCGCCGCGGCACCATGGAGGCCGCCGACGTACTCTACGGCGTCACCATGCAGGAGCAGGGCGTGTCCAAAATCCTCCGCCTGAGCCTCGACGAGCTTGCAAAACAGCTGGGGGTTACGAACTGATAAAAACGCAGTAGATTTGTAGCTTTCCAGCGGGCCGATGTGGGCATCGGCCCCTACAGGGTACTGCGCAAATACCCGGAATATCATCCAGAAAGGATATCAAATACATGGGATTTTTTGAAAAACTCAAGCAGGGACTGAGCAAGACGGCCAGTTCCATCAGCAGTGTCTTTACCGCCAGTGAGCTGGACGACGAGTTCTATGACGATCTTGAGGAAAGCCTCATTGTCTCTGACCTCGGTATGGACACGACGGAGGCCGTTATGGATCGTCTGCGCCAGACCGCGAAGGAGCAGCGCATCAAGACCGTCGACGAGGCCAAGCTTGCCCTGCGCGGCATTCTTGCCGATATGCTGAACGTCGGCGATCCGGCCCTGAAGCTGGATACAAAGCCGTCGGTCATTCTCGTCATCGGCGTCAACGGCGTCGGCAAGACGACCACCATCGGCAAGCTTGCCCACCAGCTGCACGATCAGGGCAAGAAGGTCCTGCTGTGCGCGGGCGACACGTTCCGCGCCGCGGCAGCCGATCAGCTTGAGATCTGGTCGGAGCGTGCGCACTGCGACATCATCCGCCAGCACGAGGGCGCGGACCCCGCCTCCGTCGTTTTTGACGCCATCGCAGCGGCAAGAGCGCGCGGCAGCGACGTCATCATCTGCGACACCGCAGGCCGCCTGCACAACAAGCAGAACCTCATGAACGAATTAAATAAGATCTCCCGCATTCTTGACCGTGAGCTTCCCGGCGCCAGCAAGGAGGTCCTGCTCGTCCTCGACGGCACGACCGGCCAGAACGGCCTGCTTCAGGCCAGGCAGTTCCAGGAATGTGCGGGCGTTACCGGCATGGTTCTCACGAAGCTGGACGGCACGGCCAAGGGCGGCGTGGTCATTGCGGTCGCGCAGGCGCTGCATATCCCGGTCAAGTTCATCGGCGTCGGCGAGCAGATCGACGATCTGATGCCCTTCGACGCGAAGAGTTTTGCGGAGGCGCTGATATGAAGGTGATCTTAGCCAGCCAGAACCAGCACAAGCTGGTCGAGCTTTCCGCGATTTTGTCCCAGCTCGGCTTTGAGATCGCGCTGGAATCGGAATACGGGCTGCACGTGGACGTCGATGAGACGGGCACGACGTTTGAAGAAAACTCGCTTTTGAAGGCGGAGGCCGTCATGAAGGCCAGCGGTATGCCCGTTCTGGCCGATGATTCCGGTCTCATGGTGGACGCGCTGGACGGCGCGCCGGGCGTGTACTCCGCCCGCTACGGCCATAAAAGCTCCGACGCGGAGCGCATTGCCTATCTGCTTGAAAATCTGAAGGACGTTCCGGCGGAGCGGCGCACGGCGAAATTCGTCTGCGTCATTACCTGCCTCTGGCCGGACGGCCGGAGGATCGTCGCGCGCGGCGAATGCCCCGGACAAATTCTGTTCGCGCCCAAGGGCACGGGCGGCTTCGGCTACGACCCGGTATTTTACCTGCCGGAGCTTGAAAAGACCTATGCCGAGCTTGCGCCTGAGGAGAAAAACGCCATTTCCCACCGTGCGCGGGCGCTTCAGGCATTTTGCAGAATCTATCGGGAGGAATTTGAACATGATGACAAGTAAGGAACGCGCCGAGCTTCGCGCGCAGGCCAATCCGCTGGACGTGACGCTCATCGTCGGCAAGGGCGGTATTTCCGACACGCTGCTGGACGAGGCTGTCGTCCTGCTTGACAGCCACGAGCTGGTCAAGGGCCGCGTGCTCGAAACCTCCGGACTCACGGCCCGCGAAGCCTCTGACGCCATCTGCGAGGCGCTGGGCGCCGAGGGCGTCACCTGCGTCGGCACAAAGTTTGTGATCTGGCGCAAGTCCGAAAAGGTGGAGCAGGAGAAGAAAAAGGCCGCCGCGAAAAAGCCGGCCAAAAAAGTCTCCGGCAACTATAACCCCGTCAAGGCCGGGCTTCGCGCCCGCAAGCAGGCAGCCGAGCAGCAGCGGAAGCAGCGCAAGCAGTACTTCCACGATAAGGCAGTCTCCGCCGCCATCGAGCGCAGCCGCCAGCAGAAGGAAGAGCAGTAAAAAAGAACACCGACAGGGGAGGGGCGCAGCATGGCAAGGATCGGCATTTACGGCGGCAGCTTCAATCCGCCGCATCTGGGGCATATTTTCGCCGCGCGCAAGGCGCGGCAGCTGCTGGGACTGGACAAAATTCTCTTGATCCCCGCAGCCATCCCGCCGCACAAGGCCGTGGCCGAAGGCTCGCCGGACGGCGAAACGCGCTTCGCGCTCACGCAGCTTGCCATAGCTGGAGAAACCGGCATGGAGGTCAGCCGCATCGAGCTTGACCGGCCCGGCCCGAGCTATACCGTGGATACGCTGCGCGAACTGCGGGAAAGCTATCCGCAGGATGAGCTGTATCTGCTGATGGGAACCGATATGTTCCTGTCCATTTTCCAGTGGCGCGAGCCGGAAGCCATTGCAGCGCTGGCCGTGCCCGTCTGCATGGCCCGCGTGCGTGCCGATGCAGCGCTTTCTGCGCAGCTGCTGGCCCAGCAGGAAAAAATGGAGGCCGTATTCGGCGTCCGGCCCATCGTTCTGCAGAACGACTGTCTGGAAATTTCGTCGACCGAGGCCCGTCGGCTCCTGTTTTTCGGCATTGCGGACGAGGTCCTGCACCCGGACGTGCTGGCCATGATCGAACGGGAGAGGCTCTACGGCGTGGGCGGCGCATATCACGCGCTGCCGTTTGCGGATCTGCGCCGCGTCAGCCTTTCTCTGCACAAGGAAAAGCGCCGCGCCCACGCGCAGGGCGTGTCCGATACCGCCGTGCTGCTGGCAAAAAAATACGGCGCGGATGAGACGGACGCTGCCCGTGCCGGGATCCTGCACGATATTACCAAGGCGCTCTCTCCTGCGCAGCAGCAAAAGCTGGTCGATCATTGGAAGCTGCCGGTATCGCCATTCGAATACGCGCAGGCGAAGCTGCTCCACGCCAAGACCGGCGCGGCGGCTGCCGCACGTATTTTCGGTGAGAACAATGCCGTCGTCTCCGCCATCGACTATCATACGACCGGCAGAGCGCAGATGACCCTGCTGGAAAAAATCATCTACATTGCGGATTATATGGAGCCGAACCGCGATTTTCCGGGCGTTGACCGCCTGCGGGAGGCTGTCTGGCGCGATCTGGACGAGGGCGTGCTGCTCGGCATCGATATGACGCTGGAGCAGCTTGCAAAAAAGGGCCAGCCCGCCTGCGCCGATTCCCTTGCGGCCAGAGACTGGCTCATCCAAACCCGAAAGGAACCCTGAATGAAGCTATTTGGCAATCGCCGCCGTGCGGCGCATACAAAAAAGTCCGCGCTGTCGCGCGGTACACGCACGGCGCTGATCGCGGCGGTGATCGTGCTGGCAGTCGCCGGAAGCGCGTTCGCGGCGTGGAAGCTGCTGGTGAAGCCGGTGGAGCGTCCGGCGCGCTCCGAGCCGGAGCCGGAGCCTCCCGCCGAGGAAGAAGCGCCGGAGCCGTCCGCCGTTCCAGTCACACCGCAGGAGCTTGAGCCGGGGCAGCAGCCGGAGGAGGACGTGCCCACCGAGCAGCCCAAGGCGCTGCGCGACGGCGTGTATAACATTCTCATCTGCGGCACCGACGGCGATGGCTACCGCACCGACACCATCATCGTCGCCCATCTGGATGCGAACACGCACACGGTCGCGCTTCTGTCTATCCCGCGCGATACCCCGGTCGCGACCGGGGGCGGGGGACTTATGAAGATCAACTCGGTTTACGCGGGCGGCGGTGCGGACGGCATGGAACGGCTTGCCTCGCGCCTGCACAGCCTGCTCGGCTTCCCGGTCGACGGCTATGTGCTCGTCGATCTGGAGGCGTTCAAGAAGACCGTTGACCTTGTCGGCGGCGTCGACTTTGACGTGCCGCAGGACATGGACTATGAGGATGCGTCGCAGGATCTGTATATCCACCTGAAGAAGGGGCCGCAGCATCTGGACGGTGAGCAGGCCATGGGCCTTGTCCGCTTCCGCAAGGGCTACGCCACGCAGGATATCCAGCGCACGCAGGTACAGCAGCAGTTTTTGAAGGCGCTGGCAAAGCAGTGCCTGTCCGTCAGCAGCCTGACAAAAATCGGGGAGTTTGCAGACATTTTTGCCGAATATGTCACCACGAGCCTCACAACCGGCAATATGGTCTGGTTCGGCAAGGAGCTGCTGGCCTGCGATTTTGATTCCATGCAGTGCTGCACCGCAGAGGGCGAGGGCGCGATGATAAACGGCGCGGCCTATTATCCCCTCTACGCCGGCCGGCTGCTGGAAACAGTCAACGCCTGCTTCAATCCCTATGACGCGCCGATCGCCGCCGGCACGCTGAATGTCGTCACGCCCGAACAGGCGTATGCGTATCAGAAAGCCCCTGACCCGGAGCCGGAAGCGCCGGAGGAACCGGAGCAGACGGACGAACCGCAGGATGCCCCGGAAGAGCCGGGAGATCCAGAAGATCCGGATGAGCCGCAGGAACCCGGCGCATCCGAGCCTACAGAAGACCCCTTCCCGGACGGTACGGTCTGGGAAGAACCCGATACAGATCAGAAAGGAACATAAAAACCATGCTCAGTGCAAAAGAAGTGGCCGCGCTTGCGGCAAAGGCGCTCGACGCCAAAATGGGTGAGGACATCCGCCTCATCGGCATCACCGACATTTCGACCCTCGCCGACTTTTTTCTAATCTGCACCGCCACCAGCTCCACGCACGTCAAGACGCTCTGCGACGCGGTCGAAGAGGCGATGGACGAGGCGGGCGAGCCGATGCTCTCCCGCGAGGGCCATCGCGGCGGCACGTGGGTGCTCATGGACTTCGGCAGCCTTGTCGTGCATGTCTTTACGGCTGAGGCCAGAAAGTTCTATGACCTCGAACGCCTCTGGCAGGACGGACATCAGGTGAATCTGGCTGCCGTTTTGGGCGAAAACGCTTGACAAACGGCGCAAAAAAACGTACAATGACCCGGTAAAAGGCAGAGAAGGGGAATGCCCCGCGCGATTTTTTTCAGGGACCCGGCGGCTGGTGTGAGCCGGGAAAATCAACCGGACGTCTCTCACCCCTGAGCCGCCGTCCCGAAGGCAGTAAGGACGGACGCATGGCCGCGTTAAAGGCCGCTTGAGGGCTGCTTGAAAAAGCAGCTGAATCAGGGTGGTACCGCGTATTTTACGCCCCTGACCGTATGGTCAGGGGCGTTTTA
>OMDO01000556.1_pt1 | contig 23401 bp, 25 predicted proteins | sample 1674051 | NCBI WGS metagenome assembly OMDO01 (sample SAMEA103958138, study PRJEB25191) | human gut metagenome | biome: human-associated habitat [ENVO:00009003]; feature: intestine environment [ENVO:2100002]; material: feces | place: Germany | collected 2013/2015 | reverse complement strand
ATCGATACCTTAACCCGCGTTCTGCAGGAAAGACTTGTGATGCAATTTCCATATGCACAGCAGTAAATAGTATATACAAGCAAAAATATACTAAAGACTAATCATATGGCACAGGGGCTGTCGTACACAACAAGTACGGCAGCCTCTTATTCATTGAAAAACTAAAACCGCCCCCAAACCTAGTCTGGGAGCGGTCCTTTTTGTGGTAATCCCGGCCACGCGTACCCGCAAGGGTGAAATCGAACTGGCGACTTTTCCTCTCGGGTAAGCATGTACGGCAATCTTATTCATTTGGTGATCCCGGCCAGAATCGAACTGGCGACCTACCGCTTAGGAGGCGGTTGCTCTATCCTACTGAGCTACGGAACCATAACAACAGCTCAGGCAGAACTCAAGCCTTTCCACCCAAGCTGTATTAAATATTATACCGCAAAAACAAAATACTGGCAATGAGGAAACAGCAAGTTATGCGTCAGCAAGCTTCTCCTCTTTTTCCTTTGCCAAAAACTCCGCCACAGCAGGCAGATTAGCAAAAATAAACTTCTGCGCTGCCTGCGGATAAAGGTTAATATAATAAATCTCTCCGGTGGCTTGTCTTACACGCTTTTCGGTAACAATACCCAACGCAGAACCCTTTTCTGTCGGAATTTTATTGCGCCCATCCTCGGGCAACTGCAGATAACCGGTATTTTCCAACCATCTGCCAAGCTCCACCGTAGTAAGATTATGCATTTCCTTATCTGCAAAGGTATCATTAATATATTTTACAAGCTTTGTGATATTGGTAGCTTCAGTCATAGGCTGCAGCCTGCTCAGGTCATCCTGCTCCACAACAAAGCTGCTTTTAACTGCCTTAGGAGTTTTGGGTGCAACCTTAAAGCTCGTGCTCTGCGACACCAGATTCATAATCTTGCCGTAAACAGCAATAACCTCTGCGGCATCGGCAAGCGCCTCCTGTACCTGCGCGCTCTGCACAACCTCCAGCGACAGCTCCTCTTCGGCAAAAGGATGTCTGTTTTGGCTCATACGGTGAATAACATTGTAAGCATTGCGTAATTTGTTGATATCCAGCATCTGCATTTCTCCTATTCTTCACACAATTTTTATAAACAAAAAGGCAGACTCTGCTAAATCAAGAGTCTGCCCTAAAACAATCAGAAGTTAATGTGCTTCTGCCAACACCTCAGCGGCAATATCGTCAGCCATTCCCGGAGGCATGCTCCATTCAACACGCACGCCGGTTTTACCCCAAAGACGGGTGAGCGCTACCTGAAACGCCTCCTTACTGGAAAGCGGCTCCAGCGTTATCGTAGCAAAATCACGAATAGTATCACCCTGCGGTACATCCAGGCTCAACGGAGTTGCCAGATACTTCTCGACAGCAGCCTTGGCTTCGGCAACAGCCTCCGGCAAGGTTACTACGGCAGTCTTATCCGCTTCGTTATATTCTACATAGCCATAATGGCAATTATAATTCAAAGTTACAGCATAATTACTCATTTTAATCCCCCTCTGCTCTTGTTACTAATTATAACAACTTAAGCACATAATATCAATATAAGGATTTAAGTAAGCAATTAAAATATAAGTCTTTTTTAGCTCGTAATCCTTGATAAATATGATGCGGCACTATTATCTGCGGCTGAATACAGGCTGCAGACGTTTTTCCATCGGCAGCTTGTCGGCAGTCACTGCCAGCTGCGCCATCTCGTACAAGGTGCTTTGTGCGCTCACAGGCTCCAGCTTGTTGCGTACACGGCGATAGGTACCGTTGGACTGCATCATATGCGCACCCACGTTATCGCGCAGATACAAGTCGAGCAGCGCCTTGATGCGATGGATATGCTCCTCTGTTTCTACCGGGAAGAACAGCTCAACGCGGTCATTAAGGTTACGCGGCATCCAGTCGGCACTGGAAAGATAGAGCTGCTCCTCGCCGCCGTTGGCAAACCAGAAGATACGGCTGTGCTCCAGCTGACGGCCTACAATACTGCGGACCGTAATATTATCGCTGATGCCTTCGATGCCTGTGCGCAGACCGCAGATACCGCGCACAATCAGATCAATATGCACGCCTGCAGCCGAAGCCTCGTACAGCTTCTGGATTACGGGCTGGTCAATCAGCGAATTCATCTTGGCGATGATATGGCCCTCACGACCGGCACGCACCATGGCAATTTCATTATCAATCAGCGCGTAAATTTTCTCGCGCAGTCCCAATGGCGCCATAACCAGCTTATTCCAAACCGGTGGCTCGCTGTAGCCGCTAAGCAGATTGAAGAACGCCGAAGCATCGCTGCCGAACTCGTCATTGGCCGTCATCAGGCCAAGGTCGGTATACAGCTTTGCGGTGCTGTCGTTATAGTTGCCTGTACCCAGATGCAGATAACGCCTGATGCCGTTATCCTCCTTGCGCACGATAAGAATAATTTTGGCATGCGTCTTTAAGCCGACTAAACCGTAGATAACGTGGCAGCCGGCTTTTTCCAGACGACGCGCCCAGAGGATATTGTTTTCCTCATCAAAACGCGCCTTCAGTTCTACCAGTACGGTTACCTGCTTGCCGTTTTCCGCAGCACGCGCCAGCGCAGCAACAATCGGGCTGTTGCCGCTCACACGGTACAGTGTCTGCTTAATTGCCAGCACCTGCGGATCGTCGGCAGCATCACTCACCAGCTTAACTACCGGGTCAAAGCTTTCATAGGGGTGATGCAGCAAAATATCATTTTCACGGATAGCGGCGAACAAATCGCTGTCATCCGGCAGCTCCAGCGGACGCTGTGGCACAAATGGCTCATACAGCCACGGCCACATGCCCTTCATACCGATAAATTTAAAGAAGCAGGTCGGGTCCAAAGGTCCGTTGATTTCATAGACCTCCATCTCTGTAACATCCAGATTTTCCTCGAGGAATTTTTTGATACGATTATTATTCGTTTTGAAGATTTCCAGACGTACAGCAGCGCCGCGCTTACGTTTACGCAGTGATTCCTCAACCTCCTTCATCAGGTCAACGCTGTCATCCTCTTCCAAGTCAAGGTCACTGTCACGCGTTACTCTGAAGGACACCATATCCAGAATATGGCAGCCCTTGAACAAATCGTGGCAATGGCTGGCGATAATATCCTCCAAAAATACGAAGGTACGCTTGCCCTCAGGCTCAACCTCAACAATGCGGTCCAGCACGCTCGGCACCTGAATCAGGCCCATGCTGTGCTCGCCGTCGGCCTTAATCAGCTCAACAGCAAGGTTCAGTGTTTTATTGGCCAAAAACGGGAAGGGACGCGAAGCATCTACCGCCATCGGCGTCAATACCGGGAAAACTACCTCGCGGTAATATTCCTCCAGCCAGTCCTTGCCCAGCTCGCTCAAATCCTTAACGCGGCGGAAATGCAGCTTCACCGCATCCATTTCTGCCATCAGCGCAATCAGCGATTTTGTCTGAGTGCGCACCTGCTCATGCGCTGCCTGCGAAATAGCCACCAGCTGCTCATGCACCGACATGCCGGAAGCATCGCGCTTTTCTACGCCGCTGTCAAAATTGCTCCACAGTCCGGCTACACGCACCATAAAAAATTCATCAAGGTTAGAAGCCGAAATGGCGATAAACTTCAAACGCTCCAGAAGCGGCGTTTCTTTACCCATCGCTTCCTTCAGCACGCGCAGATTAAATTTCAGCCAGCTCAGCTCGCGGTTATAAAAATACTCAGGCTTTGTCAAATCTAATTTTCCCATCACTTATTCACCCGTTCCAAAATCGGTTCAATACCAAAAACTTCCTCAAAGAAAGTTGATTTATCATCAAACGTCCAGATTTCCAACGTCAAATCCTCTTTGCTTGCTGCCAGAACCTTCAGCTTATTATCCTTCAGCGTTACACTGCAGCTGTGGATTTTTTGCATATAGCTGCGGTCTAAGGCATCAGCCAGACGCACAATGGCAGCCAGCTTGGCTACAACCGGCACCAGCTCCTTCTCCACCTGCGGAGCAAGCGTATTGGTCTTGTCAAACAGTCTGTTGGCATGATAATACGAGGCCAGCGCTACGATTTTCTTATCATTCTCGCTCAGGCCGATAATATCCGTAGACATAATCAGCTGATATGTATAGATAGAGTGACTGCGCATACAGATGTATTTGCCTATATCATGCAAAATGCAGGTTGCACGCAAAAGCAGGCGCTCATGCTCACCCATGCCGTAAGCCTTGGCAATCTTATCGAAAATAATCAACGACAGGCGCTCCACCTGCTGGGCATGCTTCTTGTCATACAGATAACGGCTGCCGATGGTATGGAAAAGGCTGATAAGCTCCTGCTCCAGCTCCTTGCGCATTACAGGATTCGTTTTATTGCCGATATGAAGGAGCTGGATGCCGTCGATAAAGCGGTCTGCCGTAATAATAATTTCCTTGGCGGGAATCAGATGCAGCAGCTGTTCATAAAGCAGCACCGTAGGCAGTACAAGCTCCGCAACATTCTCCGGCAGCTTATATACCTGAATCAGCTGCGGCAGGCTCATCTGACGCATGCTGTCGAAAAAGGCATGGAAATCCGCTGCCTTGATGCGATGCACCTTCTGCTGCTCATCCAGCCCCAGCATACGCAGCAAAAGCTCCGTTTCCGTACCCGAAAGCACCAGATAACGCACCTTGCTGTCACCCAGCTCGTTTCTTACCGGGCCGATTATGCTGCTGAGAAATTCCGTCAGCGCCTTGTTAAAATGCATGCTTTCACGGCGATTGCGCTCAAAGCTTTCCTTAATACGGATAATACCGATGTGGAAATTGCCCTGATAGCAGATTTTTTCGTCGCGCACCAACGTTACGCCCAAGCCGCCGGAGGAAATATCCATCATCAGCATGCCTTCACGCTCGGTAGAAATTTTTTCTGCCTTCAGCGTATTACGGATGGCCACAAATTTGGTATAAATCTCCTTCGGCATATCAACAACATCGACCACAAGGCCGGTTTTGTTATAAATCTGATCCAGCAGAAAAACCTGATTGCTGGCCTCACGCACGGCCGTTGTCGCCTGCATAACATATTCCTCTACACCGTATTCCTTCATCAGGCGCTTGAAGCCTATCAGAATCTCGCAGATTTCGGAAACAAGCGGAAAAGGAATTATTTTATTTTTAAAAGTTGCCTCACCCAAACGGATGCGTCGATTGCAGCATTCGACAACCTTGTACCTTTCGGTATTATGATATTCGGTAATCTGCATACTGAGCATCTCCGAGCCTAGATGAATCGCAGCAAAGGTTGTATAATTTTTACGCTTCATTAGCTAAGCCTCCAAAACAGTATATTATTGATATAATTCGTTTTTCTTAACAAAAATCCTGCGAAGAAATCGAGATTATACATTAATTTAACAAATTAACACGAATTTTACTTTTTTACGCAGGATTTTTTCCGCTTATGGGTAATATAATAAATATATCGTTAAAATAGAATAATCGGAGTTTAGAGGAACACCCCACAAGGAGAAAAGAAAAATGCAACGAATCGCAATTATCGACATCGGCTCCAACTCGGCCCGGCTTGTTATCAGCCATATTTATAAGAATGGTGCTTATAATATGGTCTATAACCAAAAAGAAGCACTGCGCCTGAGTCAGAAGGTCGACGAAAAAAACATGCTTACAGAAGTAGCCTTCAGCAGCACCATCGAAACCATGAAAAGCTTTGCCTATATGTGCAAAATTTATCAGGCTGACAAAACCATTGCCGTTGCTACTGCAGCCATCCGCAACGCTGCCAACGGTGCGGAGCTTGTCGCACGCGTTGCCGAGGAAACAGGCATCCAGCTGCACATCATCTCCGGCAATACCGAAGCCTATATCAGCTATCTTGGCGTTATCAACACCATCAACGTCAAGGACGGCATCATCTTTGACTTGGGCGGCGGCAGTACCGAGCTGATTCTGTTCAAAAACCGTAAAATTTTGGAAAGCGTATCCCTGCCTATCGGCGCAGTCAATACCACCTCCATGTTCAACACACGCAATGTCATGCCAGCCAATGTCTTTAGCGACGTGAGCTTTTTTATCATTAGCCGTCTGGAAAAGTACCCCTGGCTCAAGCAGAACGGACTGCCTCTCATCGGCGTCGGCGGTACCGCGCGTACGGTAGCTAAAATCATCCAGCGTGAAAAGAAATATCCGGCAACCAAAATCCACAATTATTCCTATACCGCGCAAACATATTGCAGCTTCTTCAACAGATTGCGCAACACAAATCTGGAGCAACGCAAAAAAATTTCCGGCCTCAGCAGTGAGCGTAGTGATATCATTTTGGCCGGCATTAGCATTATCAGCTGCCTTTTGGAGGCAACGGGTGCCAAAAAGCTCATCACCTCCGGCTGCGGCCTGCGCGAAGGACTGTTCTTCGATTATTATTCCAAGGAAAACCACGTGCCCATTATAGCGAATGATATCCTTAAAATGAGCAGGGAAAATGTGTTAAACCTATATGAACCCGACCAGCAGCATTCCAGACACATCACCCATTTGGTGTTATCAATGTTTGACGGCTGGAGTGAGCTGCACGGCTTACGCAAAAATTATCGCCGTCTGCTGGAAACCGCTGCACTGCTGCATGACATCGGCATTACTATCAACTTCTACAGTCACGCACGTCACAGTGCCTATATGATCTTAAATGCCAAGCTTTTCGGACTGACGCACAAAGAGCAGGTTATCACGGCAGCTATCGCCGGCTGGCACAACGGCGTTTCCAAAAACTATTTCAAGGACCGTTTCTACAAGGAACTGCTTAGCGACGCCAACTGGAAAACAATCAACAAGCTGGCACTGCTGCTGGCATTAGCCGAAAGCCTCGATTATACGGAAACCTCCCAGATTCACGTTATTGAACCTGGCATCAACAAAAAGACTGCTACCTTAAAGCTCTATGCTCAAGGTATTCCCAGTATCGAAATGCATCAGATTCAGGAGCATCTGTCATGGTTCAAGAAGACCTTCGGCGTAGAGCTGAAGGTGCAGCTGGCAACAGCAGCAGAAGAATAAAAATTCAGCAGCCTCAGTATACGCTTGCGTATGCCAAGGCTGCTGTTTTTATTTCATTAGTAATATTATTTTTGAGGTTTATAAGAATTTTTCGCTTCTTTAAGCATAGCCTTTATTTCTTCTTTATCATTACGTAAAATTTCATCAACTTCATGTTGTAATTTTTCCTCATTATTAAAATCTATTCTTTTTCTAGCCATTAAAGTAATAGCCTTTATATACACATAAGCTGATACTATTGTAATAGCATATGCAATCCCACTTTCAATAGCAGCACCAACAAAAGAGCCAAATACAGGTATAAATTTTAAAAGCTCGCCAGCACCTAGCAAAACTACATATCCTCCCAAGTTGGCTACTACTCCAGACGCAACAGTTTTTAAAATATTTTTAGAAAATGTTATTCCTATGTCAGAATTAATTCTCGCATACATTGCCCAAATATTAGCAACATTAGCTGCCGCACTTGCACCAGGGACAGGTATAAAAGAACTTTCTGCAGCAATAAATGCATGAGTCGTAATATCACCCTGTATTTTTTCCGGTAAGCCACCAATAGTATTTTTTCAAGTGCCTTAAGGCAATCCATGATTACTTTTATCTCATGAGCTTCGTTACTCATAAAGTCCACACCCTTTCATAAACTTTCGCTACGAGCTGAAAATTTTTAGTCCTTGCGCTCATTATACTACGTTGTCCCCCCCCGTCAACCACAGTACATATAAAAAGAATTTTCTCTTCTATCTGCTTCAAAGTTAGGACAAAAAAAGGTCTGCATACGCATAAGTATACAGACCTCAAGACAGCATTATAAAATTTTCTATGTTTAGTGGTTTATCATTCCTATATATTTAGTTCAGGATATTTTTCCATAAACATTTTTATAGCTTCTTCGGCAGGAATTACCCTTCCTGCTTCAATATCACTTAAGCCTTCTAGCAAGGCATTATACAATTCCATGCGAGCTTTTTGTTGTTCATCAGTTTCCATATCCATCAGAATAAACCTCCGCCAAAATAATAGCTTTTTATTTTACCGCAGCCTTCAGAATACCATGTACCATCAACGCGGTATTATACAAATCCTCTTCCTTAATGTATTCGTCAACAGTATGCACATGAGCCATGCCAGTGCCCAAAATTACGCTAGGCAGTCCGTAAGCATTCAGGAAGTTGGCATCACTGCCGCCGCCGGTTACCGTAATATCCGGAGTAAAGTCATGCATTGCGCAGGCAGCCTTTGCCAGTGCTACAACATCGCTGTTCTCGGCAACAGCAAAGGAATCATACTTGTTATCCACAAAAACCTCTGCCTTAGCGCCATATTTTTCAGCACTGGTTGCAATGGTTTCTACGATTTCCTTGCAGATAGCTTCCAGCTTTTCCTTATTACGGCTGCGCGCATCGCCCTCAATGGTTACCAGATCAGGCACAATATTGGTTGCCTTACCGCCGCCGATAATGCCGATATTACAGGTTGTTTCCTCATCAATACGGCCATAGCGTTTAACATCGGCAAGAGCCTTGGCAGCAATCATAATGGAGTTAATGCCCTTTTCCGGCTCCAGTCCGCCATGCGCGGTTCTGCCGATAATGTCGATTTTATATTTCTTCTGGCCGGGAGCGCCGACAACAATCTCGCCCGGTGCGCCTTCGCCGTCCAGTGCATAGCCAACGTCCGCACGCAGCTTGGAGCGGTCGAGGCAACGGGAGCCGTTAACGCCGCCCTCCTCGCAAACAGTGAAGAGAATCTGGATATCGCCATGCGGAGCGCCTTCCTCCAGCAGCATGCGAATACCCTCTAAAATACCCTCAACGCCGGATTTATCGTCACCGCCGAGAATAGTGGTGCCGTCGCTGTATAAAACGCCGTCCTTTTGGATAACGGTAGTGCCGCCGCAGGGCTCAACACCGTCCATATGTGCAGAAAGCAGCACGCGTACCGCACCTTCAACTCCTGCGCTGGCAGGCAAAAATGCCCACAGATTACCACAGTTGCCACCCAGCTTTTCACCGGCGTCATCCTCTTCCACCGTAAAGCCGAGAGCCTCCAATTTGCCTTTGAGCAGTTCGAATACCGGACGCTCCTGCAGACTGTGACAAGGCAGAGCAACAATTTCCTTAAATTCTGCGAGCATACGCTCCTTATTTACTTGCGTCATGTATATCTTCCTTTCTATGATATAAATTAAGCTCAGCGTGCCTAAAGGGGCAGCAAATCCGCTAAACTTTTATTCCTTAAATTATTCCTGTATGTTCCAGCAAAATTTTGACACCGATAAAAATCAGCACCAAGCCGCCGGCAACATCAGCTCTTTTGCCGGCCATAGCTCCAAGCTTAAAGCCTGCCAGACCGCCAAAGGCTGCAATAGCAAAGGTCACCACGCCAATCAGTATGGAAGCGGACCAGATATCGGTATTCAAAAAGGCCAGGCTGATACCTACTGCCAGAGCGTCAATACTGGTGGCAATCGCCAGCACCGCCATCTCCTTCACGCTATAATCTTTTTTGACATGGCAGGCCTCGTTTGCTTCACGAATCATGTTGATTCCCAGATAAAGCAATAAGAAAAAGGCAAGCCAATGGTCATATTCCGTAATATAATCACGAAACGATACAGCGCCGAAATAGCCTATCACAGGCATCAAAAACTGAAATGCTCCGAACCAGCTGCCGAAGCGCAAAGCTCCGCGCAGTCTGTTATCCGGTATCAGCACCATACTGCCGCAAACGGAAACGGCAAAGGCATCCATCGCCAGGCCAACCGCCAACAGCAACAGTTCTGCTAAACCCATATTTTCATTCCCTCACTCACTACAAATAACCTTATTCTTTTTCTTCCTTATGCAACAGCTGCAGCAATCGTTTATGATCCTTGCTTATCTTAATTACACGGAATACGCTTGTCATAAGCATCATCCCCAAGGCAATAGCACTGGCATCCATGCCGGTGGTTATAAGGATGTTCATACCCGTGTCGTAATTATTTTCTATAATCGCTGCCATACCGCGATACATGCCAAGTCCCGGCACAATCGGGATAATACCCGGTATAACAAAAATGGTTACCGGCTGCTTAAACATGCGTGCCGCCAGCTCGCTCAAAAGTGAAAGCGCAACCGTGGCAAAAAACATGGCATAAAAAGAATCATACGCCATATCCTTGCGGATGTAGCAATAAACTACCCAGCCTACAGCACCGATAAAGCCGCTGATAGGCAAACTTTTACGCGGTGCCTGAAAAAGAATACCGAAGGCAGCCGTAGCGATAAACGCAAAGCCAAAGGCTGTAAAATAATTTATGCCCATAGCTTCCACCCCCAGTGATACCATACAAGCAGGCTAAATGCTAAACCAATCGCAATGGATGTAGCGAAAAGCATCGCCTCGGCAATACGCGAATTACCGGAAATCAAATCACCGGCCATATAATCGCGCAGACCGTTGGTAAAGGCTACGCCCGGCAGGAACGGCATCAGCGCACCTACAATGATGTTGGTACGTGTACATTCGCCGTCCATCTCACAGCAAAAAATAGCCAAAGCACCGATTGCCGCACCGGAAAGCGCATTTTCCCAAAAGGCACTGGGACGATAACCGCCCAGCTGCTTCAACAGCACCATTGAAAGACCGCCGGTAATAAAGGCCGCAATAAAGTCATGGCCGTTGCCTCCCAACATCGCCGAAAAGGCTGCCGAGCTTATTGCCGAAGCCATGCAGACACGCCATTTGCCGTATGGCGGAGCCTTATGACGCAGCTCATCCAGATACGCCAGCGTTTTTTCATAATTCAGCGGCCAGCGTTTCAGATTATAGGAAAAATCGTTCACCGCGCTGATGACGCTCAAATTGGTGCTGCGATAACGAATACGGCTGATAATCGTCGCACCTTCACTTTCCTCATCGCCTAAAATAATAACCGTCGGCGTAACAAAAACATGAATATCATGATAGCCGTGCGTATGGCAGAAGCGGGAAATAGTGTCCTCTACTCTGGAGGTTTCCGCACCGTTTTTCAAAAGTGCCTTGCCCATGCCAAGAGCAATATGCAAGGTCTGCTCACGGCTTAAAGGAACAGCTTCCAATTCCATTACATCTCACCGCCTAACAGCTGCGCTACTGCCGCACGGAAGCGGTTGGCACCGCCCATAGACGGGTGCGGCACAGCCATACATTCAACGCCGTAACGTGACAGCGTTGTCGCCGCCTTCTGACCGATAGCGACAATCTTCATCCCCGGACGCAGCTCCAGCAGCATCCGCGCGTACTCAATGCCTACATCAAGCTCGCTCGGTGAGGGCGTACGGTTAGTCAGCAGATTGCCTGCTTTATACGGATGAAACGGAAAAATATTCCAAAGAATAACATCAAAGGACGCAAGGCCATGACTGTTCAGCGCATTCCAGACAACAGTATCCGTGGGCTCGTTAAAGCCCTTCAGGCGCTGCGTATTGTTCAGCATTGTGCTGCTTGCGTCACTCGTGCGGCGGTAATCCCATTCGCCCAGCACACTTTTCGGCTCTACATCAGGATGATGCCCCAGCAGAATACGCTCCGAAGTAATAGCAATACCGCTGAAATGACCGCCCTGATAGCCCAAGGCCTCGGCAATAAACAAATAATGTGCATCCGCGCGCAGCTCCAGATAACGGCGCAGATTGGCACTGCGGATAACGGGAGCCTGCGGGCCTATATCACAGCTTGTATCAAAATCACGCCAGGGGTTAAAAACCTGCTCGCTGTGATAGCTCTGTAATTTATCAAGAAAAGTATTAATCTCCATAATTCCCTCCATGCATTATTATACCGCATAGAGGCAAGTCGTAGCAATAAAAATGGATGCGAAGCAAAAGTTCCGCATCCATTTTATACTTTTAAAAATATCAGATTTCAGAACAGCAGCAGAATCATGCCTACAACCAGCGCCAGGGTAATACCCAGAGCATTACGCTTGCAAACCTCCATCGGGTCTACACCGGCAATGCCTGCGCAGATAATAGTAGCGCCGGCAATCGGGGAAATAGTACGGCCGAGAGTACCGCCCAAAGCTGCAATAGAGCCCATGTTCATGGTTTCCAGACCAAACTGTGCCGCATGCGGAGTAACTGCTTCGTTAAACGCAACAGTTGCAGCGTCACCGGAACCGGAAATAAGTGCCAGCACAAACGGGCCGAAGGTAGCAGCAATTTTAACAATACCGGTAGAATTCAGCATCCAGTTAATCAGCGCCTTAATCAGTCCCAAAGCATTCAGGCCTGCTACGAAAACACCTACGGAAATAATAATACCGATGATATTAGCATAAGCATCGCCCATGCCGTCAAAGAAGCTCTTGGTCAGCTCAACAGGATTTTTACGGGTTACTGCCAAAGACAGGATTGCACCGATAACCATAGCGTGGGGTACGCCCATTTTCAGTACAGGCACCAGTTTAGTGCTGCCCAACAGCAGAATGATAACCGGAACCAGCGGCATGATAGCGAAAAGCGGATTGATGCCGAAGTTCTCGTCAACACCGGCTTCACCTTCCGGAACAAAGCCTCTGTTTTCCTTCAGCACAACTGCGAGAACAGTCAGTACAGCTGCAGCAATGATTACGCCGACCACAGTTGCCAGCATATGGTTGGCAATTACATCAGTAACCTGTACGCCTGCCAGCTTAGCGATAACGGCGTTATGTACCAGACCGGGGTTCAGCATACTGCCATAGGTACCGGATTTAACGGCAGCAGCAGCCATTGCCGGATGAATGCCTGCGGACATCATAATCGGAATAAAAATTACACCTACCGCAGCACTGCAGCCTGCAGCACTGGGGATAGCAATATTAACAACAAAGGTTGCCAGCGTAGCGCCGGGAATGAGCAAAAAGCCCATTTTTTTCAAAACCTTACCGATAGCGACAACCAAATGCTTGTCGCAGCCGGTATACTTCATGCACCAGGCAAAGCCCATGCAGGAACAAACAGAAGTAATCAGACCGGCATTAGTCATACTCTTGGCAAAAGCATCAAGAGAAGCCATCGGGTTGCCGGCAATGCAGCACATCAGAATACCAGCGGCAATCAATACCATTCTGGATTCATGTCGTTTCAACAAAAGATAAATTACACCGATAACAACGAGTGCACCTATTATCAGAAACATCTTCATTCCCTCCATAAAATTATTTTTTTGCATTAATATTATATGTGATAGAACTGCTTTTGAAAAGTGTATTATCAATTGTATACATAATACTTGCTTTTTTCAGCTAAGTTTATATAGCAAAAGTATAAATACCGTCCCACATCTCTGCGGAACGGTATTTTTTAATAACTTTATTGGTGCCACAAGCCATAATAATGAATAATATAGTTTGTTAAAGCATCCTCATATTCTGTATCCGGTACAGGCTTATCCATCTGATCGACCAAATGACGCTCATCCGACCAGTAGAACGCCTTACCGCCAAAGTAGCCTAAGGCATAGGGAATATCCGTAGGCTGCAGAAGATTGCGGCCCATGAATTTTTCCGGCACGTCGATGCCTAGAAGATATAAAAGCGTCGGTGCCAGATCAATCTGCGAAGCATATTCATTGGTGCGCAGATTATTGAGCGGTGCCATGTTCTTCGACACAAAAATCAGCGGAATCGGTGCAATGCTCTGCTTATCATCAGCCTTGGTAACGAGCTTTGTGTACTCGCCGCCGCTGTGCGGATTATGGTCACTCGTAATGATGAACAGCGTTCTGTCATCCATCAGGCCACGCTTCTGTGCTTCCTTAAAGAAATGCTCCAACGTTTTATCAACCCAATAAACGCCGCGCACTGTAATAAACTGATTGCTGCGCACATTGTCCGGCATTTCGTTCCAGCTGAAGCCTGTATAAGGATAAGGCTGATGCATATCCAGGGTTTTAGTAACCATCACCAGACGGTCATTCTTCGCTTTGGCTTTTTCCAGCAGCTTCAGTGTTTCCTCATACATTACGTCATTATGGAAGCCCCAGCCGCTGGCACCGGTATAGCCCTGTTTTTCCAGATATTCCTTGGCATAGTATTCGTTCATTCCGAACTGCGTCGGATATTCGCGCAGCTCGTTTGCATAATACTGGCTGGAAGCATTCATGAAAATGCCGCGCATTCCCTGCGCCTGTACACTGCGGAACAGCGAGGGCGTATTTTTACCGGGAAGATCCTTATCCATAATCAGATGCGAACGGAATGTAGCATTCAGGCCCTGCGTTGTCGGCACGGCAGAGGAATAATACCTGTTCATATGCGGATAACGGATAACAAGACTATTCAAAAACGGAGTAGCTTCTTCGGGAATATCATGGTTATAGTAGTTGATGTAATCACGGTGCATGGATTCCAGAATCAGCAGAACAACTCTGTCATACTGCGGTTTGATTTTGGCAATCTTTGCTTTAGGCTCATCAATGCCCATTTCCGTCAGACGTGTTTTATCCTTGGCAGTCAGCTCGCGCTGCTCCACATGCTTGCCGCCGGCAATTTTATCCGTATCAAAAATTGCCTTGCTGACAAAGTTCACATTAACAGGAACGGAAAGCATATTGCGATAGTTCATGCGCGTCTTTTCGTTCTCTACCTCAGCGTACATACCGATAACATTTTCCACGCCGTACATGCCGGCATAGCCAAGCAATCTGTCGGTAAGGTTCAAGCCTAAGGTAAACATGGCCACACAAAGCAACGACCAGGCAAAGTTCGGCTTACGCTTTTGCGGTTTCGGTACATAAAACAGCAGTAAAATCACCACAATGCTGATAACGATACCAGCAATCATCGTGTTGCTCATCGTCGCAAAAATACCTTTAACAGCATAGATATTCAAGTTCTGGAAGAGAACGCTCTCCACGTGCATGGAGGTCTGCCAAAAGTAAAAACCGTCAAAGACCAGCGCTAAAGCGGAAAATACATAAACAGCAAAATAAAGGATTTTCATCCCGATGTTGGGCCATTTATGGTAGCACATTGCCATCAGCAGCACTGCAAAAATGTTATTGTTAATACCGGCAAGCACGGACAGGCTTGTCTGCAAACCTTTATCAAGACTAAGCTGGTTTACCATAAAAAAGGCTTCGCCCAGATAAAGAATACCGATAACAATAACGGGAAAATAGCGCTGCAATCTGTCCGGCACACGCTTACGCCGGTAATACAGTACATATGCTATCTCTGCCAAAACGCTGTCACGCAATACATGATCAAAAATCTGAAAGCCAAACTCATTCAGCGGAAAGGGGTGCGTTCCGCCGAAGCTTTGCCAGGCAAAAAATCCTTCTACTATGCAGGCCGCGATAATAAAAATCAGCCAGCCCATTTTTCTGCTTATCCTATTCACCTTACACCATTTCCTTGCTTACGCCAAAAACTTAATCGGCTCGGACTCCATCTCAATTAAAAGCGGAGCAGTTGTTACAGCATCTCCGTCAAGCTCTGCTGCAAAATTCTCTTCATTGCAGCGTATTTCCATTTTTTTCGCTGCACGGATAATAATATCATTATCCAGCGTCAGCGCCTCCATAGCAATGCAGGCCGCATAACGTATAAAATCCCCGCGCTTATCACCGGTAAACAGCGCCGCATGTAAAAGAGGTGACGAAAGCGACGCACCGTTAAAGAGGTTGTAACGTCCGGCATAATAGCGGCTCTTGCCTACAATAACAGAAGTTGCATCATACCACTCGGCTTCATCATCAAAACGCACCTGAAAGCGGTAACGCCAGTTGTTAAACAGAAATTCCTTACGCATAATCTCTGTTCCCTGCCAAACATAAGCAAGCTTGTTGAGCAGCTTTTTCTCCTTTTCGGTCACCTTGTCTACTACAAGGGAATCAAAGCCTATACCGGCAACCGTCAAAAAGACGTTGCCGTTGGCGCGTCCCAGATAAACAGGCACCTCTATACCTTTGGATACTCGTTTAAACCACTTATGCGGGTCCGCCTTCAGCAGCAGCTCCTTAGCCACCAGATTTACCGTACCGGCAGGAAAAACGCTGATGTAAGGCACATACTTGCGATTAGCCAGCTGTTCAATCATCGCTCTGATTGTGCCGTCACCGCCGGCAATTATCACCCAGTCAACCTTTTCCTCAACTATTTCCGCAGCAATCTGCGGTATCTGGTCAAAGAAGCGGATATCTCGCATTTCTGCATTTTTAGGTCCTACTAATTCCTTCACCAGCTTATAGGTTTCATTCACCTTAGCCATCATACTGGCAAAAAGCTGCTTACCGGAATTACGGTTATACAAAAGCACAACCTTTTTAAATTTTTTTACGTCTACATATTCTCCAGGCATATCTAACTCCTAAAAATCCATTTTTTACGTGAGAGATAGTTCCATACAACAACAATACAGCTTGTCAGCACCTTAGACAGCATCGGCTGCCAGTCAAGCAGGCTGACAAAAATATACATCAGCAGCAGGTTAAACGCCAAGCCTATACAGCTTACCAAAAACACCAGGCTAAGCTCCTTGCCGCGTTTGTAACGGCTGCCGCTGTCAAAAACCAAAACATTGCCCAAGAAATAATGATACAGTGTTGCCAAACAAAAGGATAAGGCTGTTGCCAGCATAGTCAGCAAGGTCAGACTCAGCCCGGTTAAAAGATAGTGGAAGAAAATGTAGAACAAGGCCCACTCCACCAAGGCCGCCGTGCCGCCGACAAACAGATACAGCAAGAGCTTAATCAGCTCGCTGTCCGTATAATCAACACCAAATAATATTTTCCTGCGCATAGCGTACTCCAGTCATAGTATAATAGCTTATTATATCATCTTTAAGCGAAGTTTTCAAAGCTTTCCAGTAGAAGATACCGATGGTGACGTATTTATATATTTAGATAATTGTTGAAAAAAGATACACTGCCCGCTCCTTTTGTATAGCAGCATGACGCAGTAAAAAGCGTAACCATCATCGAATTCAAAGATGGCAAGCAGGCTTACCGTACAACAGTAAAGCCCTGATTCCCCTCTCAATATCGGTCTTCCCAGCCGATTTATGGAAAAAGTTAGGCTATCATACACTCTAGTGATAGCCTACACTTTTTATTTCAGATATTTCATATAGAAAGCTTCTATTTTATCAAAGGAACTTACATCAATCTTGCAGTACAAATCCGATGCACAACACCAGAAATAATCACCAGCTCCTTATTGTCTCCTTGTAGCTTTTTAATGGCATCTGAATTTAACTCAAAACCAAGAATAAAGATTGTAAAAATAGAGCGATGCTTTCGCACCGCTCTAAAAAATTTATAAAAATTTATTCTTAAAAGCTGTATTTTACTTCTTTATCCAGCACTACACCAGTTTCCGGATTAACATTCATCTCACCACGCAAACCAGATGCACTGAATTTCACTTCATATTCATATAATCCATGTTCTCTGTCCAATTTCAGTTCATAAATCGACACGTCACCAACTTCTTTGGCAACAATTGCTTTTACATCATCTTTGGACAAGATGACATTAGCGCTACCACCCAACGCTTTTCTTTCCATATTGTATTCTTTGATTTTACCATTTACCTGATATACATCAATTTCATATTTTGTCTGAGTAGCAGTATCAAAAAACTTCACTTCATAATATGGTTGCAGTTTTTGCAGTTCTGCTTCAGTATGCAGGTAAGTACTACCTGTTGGAACTTGCTTTTGCGCAATTGCACGAGCTTCTTCCGCACTAATCAGATTAGCAGCAAATGCTGTAGCAGAAATTGCCAAAACAGTCAGCGCGCCAGTAATAATAGCTGTTAATTTTTTCATGAGATAAACCTCCTTCAATGTGAAAAGTTAAACCATATTTAAAGTATACTAAATTTCTAGGATTTGTATTGTGAAGTCTTTGTGACTTCTTTAGAAGTTCCAACGCACGCCAGCGTGAAAATCCCAGTTCTTATTATACTCGCCGCCGACTGCACGCTCGATGTCAAAGTACGCATAGCTATCTTTGCCAGTTTTTACGCTCAAGCCTGCACCATAATTGACGCTTACGTTTTCTCTAAGTAATAAACTAAGGAAAGCTTAATTTCTTGTATTATCCAAAGAAGCTTTTTCTCTTGTTGGATTTACAGTTACCTTAATTAGTGCTCTATACTAAAATTTACTTTAAAATCGCTTTGCTGCGTACTCAAAATATCTAGTCCCTGTTCAACGTGTCCCAAATAAATCAAATCATCCGTATATCTGAAATCCTTATAAAACACACTTATATTACCCCATGGAACATAAACACACACATCTCCGGCCTTCGGAGCATGCCCTCGTGGCGCTCCGTCCCCGGTAAGCTTATTTTTAAAATAGCCAATCTTTTCGGTATGATTAAAATCATTCAGGTTTATCCCCGCGGGAAGCATATCAATTAAACGCTTCGCTGCCGCATTATCCGCAAGTACAACAATAATATTTTTACCATCAACCTGCAGCTTCAGCTTGGTTCCTTGCGCTGCAGACTGTGACTGCTGCGTTTTATTTTGAGCAGACTGTACTTTCGGTGCAGGATTCTGAGCTGCTTTACTATCAGGTGCATCCGCACCGGCGCAGCCGCTCATAAGCAATGTTACAGCTAAAGCTGTAGAAGCCAATAATTTTTTCATAGTAAACCTCCTTGCAGACATCATTATGTAAAACAGGATTTACCCTTCACCGATAATTATACTAACAGCCTAAATATGCGTCCAATACCTATAATAATTACCGTTACATGCTTTTTTTGCATAATCAGCAAGGCTGCGTTATAATAATGCCAAAAATTACAAGCATATCGATAGAAAGGAGCCGTCGCTATGAACTTTCGTATTCTCAACTATTTTCTGACTGTCGCACACGAAAAAAGTATCACCAAAGCAGCTGAAGTTCTGCACATCACTCAGCCCACGCTCAGCCGTCAGCTCATGCAGCTTGAAGAAGATTTAGGAACTAAGCTATTTGACCGCAGCCAACATAAATTCGCGCTCACACCCTCCGGGCAGTTTCTCGTACAGCGCGCACAGGAAATTTTAGACATGGTAGAAAAAACTACGCTCGACATTCAAGACCAGGAGCAAAACCTCAGCGGAAGCATTGCCTTCGGCGCAGGTGAGTACTATGCTACACAAACACTGGCACAGCTTATCGGAGCTTTTCAAAGGCAATATCCGGCTGTAACCTTTGACCTTTTTACAGCTACGGCAGATACTCTGCTGGAAAAAATGGAAAAAGGGCTTATCGATATCGCTATCCTGCAGGCACCTGTCGATACAACAAATTATGACTATATTCATTTACAGAAAAAGGAAATTTGGGGTATTCTCATGCGCAAGGATGCTCCTCTGGCAACAAGAAAAGCCATTAAAGCCTGTGAGCTTTGCGGCCTGCCTGTTATTTTACCTGTACGCCTGCAAGTACGCAGTGAAATCTTCAATTGGCTCAGCGGCGATATTGCCAAAATACACTTTGTTGGCAACTGTAACCTGCTTGCCAATACAGCCGTACTCGTAGAACAGAATAACTATTACGCTATAACCATCAGGCCGCCGCTAATGAATGAAAACCGCTTTGTATTCCGTCCTTTGCAGCCGGCACTAAGCGGCGATATTCTGCTTGTATGGCGACGCGACAGACAGCAGAGCCATACTCTGCAAAAATTCATTGATTTCGCAAAATGCTTTTTAAGCATAGAATAGCTTTACAAGATAAGTATTAGACATGTAAATAAGAATCATTATAATTTTAGGCAGATAGCAATTTGTTATCTGCCTTTTTGATTGTTATTTTTTGATGAGGAAAACTTATGAACAGACATGATTTTATCAGGCTCACTGTCGCAGGCTTCGGCACCATGCTTGCCAGCGGCGCAGCTATCAACTTTCTGTCTAACAAAAATACGCCTGAAGCGAATGTGCCTGCCGCTGAAGCAGCACAGCAGCCAACACCAAACGGCAAACAGCGCATCGTTGTCATTACGAGCAGTCCGCACAGAAACGGCATGACCAGCGTGCTAGCAGAACAATTTATCAAAGGCACAGAAGCCAAGGGACACAGCGTCTTTCGCTTCGACGCAGCGTTTCATAATATTCATGGCTGCCTGGTCTGCGATGCCTGCGGCATGAACGGGCTCTGCGTGCAGAAGGAGGACATTGAAAATGATTTGATTATGCGCCTCGTTAATGCTGATTTAATCGCGCTCATCACGCCCGTTTATTATTGGCACGTCAGCGCGCAACTCAAGACCTGCATTGATAGATTTTACGCACGCACAGGACGTATCAGCGGCAAGCAGAGCGTTCTGCTCGCAACAGCAGGCAGCGACGTTCCCTGGGCTATGGACTGCCACACTCTCAGGCTATATGCGCTGGCAGAGCCGTGCCACTTTGCTCGCCACTAACTGCAAAACCCGCAAGGATATTTTGAAAACCACCTATCCGCAGGCTGCCTATGATTTAGGTCACAGCTTATAAAAAACTCTTGACCGATAGCAACAATCGCAAGCTATAATTTACTTGACTTAGAGTTATCTCCAAGTCATAAACTAAAAACGAAGGAAACGCTATGCAAAACCTAACTTACAATCTCAAACGCACTGTCGTTTATATCGTCGGCTTCATACTTTTCTACGAGCCGTTCATGTTCTTCAACCAAATAGCAAGTACTTTCATCACCGACACAAGCTTCAGCTCGATTCACGTTCCCTGTGCACGTATTCCGCTTGCGAACATCGTCACAGGCGAATGGCTTGCGACAAGCACGATTTCACTAATCTTTTGCCTGCTACTCGCCGTAACCTCGCTGTGGTTCGGTCCGCTCTTTTGCGGCAAGCTTTGCCCTACCGGTGCCTTCAGTGAACTGCTTGGCAGCCTGCTGCCTGACAAATATAAAATAGACTGGGTAAAGCTCGTGCCCGTGCTGCCGCTACGTTATGGTTTTCTCATCGGTTTTCTTTTTTCCATCTGGCTGGGCTTTGGCATTCCCTGCACCTATTGCAATTATTATTCTTTCGAGATTTTTATCAACTTGTTTCTCACAGAATATTTCTTAAACACGCTCTCCTCGCTCATCGCCACGTTCTTTTTAGCGAATGTCTTCTTAGGGCTTTTCACCAAAGGTGGACGCGGATATTGCCTGTTTATCTGTCCTGTTGGCACATATAATTCCTTGTTTCACATTTTTGGACGTTTTGTTCCCGGTGCTTTCGCCATGCAGGTGCGCAAAAACGCCTGCATCGGCTGCACCAAATGCGCGCAAAACTGCCCCATGCGTGCGATAACCATGCACGAACGCCAAGCAACGATTGACAGACGACTTTGCATCATCTGCGGCAAGTGCGCGCACGGCTGTCCGAAACAAGCTATCTGCTATCAAAGCAATCTGGCGAAGGAGAAAAAGTAAGATGAGCACAACTGATAAAGCACTTCATGACAACAAATTATCTCAGCTCGCTCTCGGCGGCGGTGCTGCTGCCAGCATTCTCCTGCCCCAGGCTGTTACGAAGGCTATGCCACAGCTTTTCGCCGGCATTGCGCCCGTCACGGCACAGACGCTGCCCTATTGCACAGGCGTGTGCGGCAGCTGCGGTGGAAGCTGCGTGGGGAGCGTGGGCGTTATGGCTTTTCTTGCTATCTTAGCTAAATATAAACATCAATCATACAAGGAGGATTCAATATGAACAGACGCGACTTTTTAAAACTCGCAGGCGTTAGCCTTCTGAGCCTTGCAGCATTAACTATGGGCTGCGGTTCGTTCAACGCTGCTAAAGCAGACGCACCTGCGCCTAAAGTAAAACAATCCACTAGTGAAGGAGCATCACAAAACATGAATAATGGTAAAAAAATCTTAGTAGCCTATTTTTCCTGGAGCGGCAACACCAAAGCTGTTGCTGAAGAAATCCATAAACAGGTCGGCGGCGACATCGTAGAAATCGTGCCCGCAACTCCGTACTCCGAAACCTATAGCGTCACCGTCGCCAAAGCCAAAGCAGAACAGGCAGCCAACGCCCGTCCTGCCATCAGCACAAAAATTGCTGATTTCGACAAATACGACGTTGTTTTCCTTGGTTATCCCAACTGGTGGGGCAGCTTCCCCATGCCTGTTGCCACCTTCGTAGAAACCTATAAATTGGACGGCAAAACCGTTGCTCCCTTCTTCACCCACGGCGGCGGTGGCGAACAGCGCTGCCTAAGCGATTTGCAGAAGCTGACACCTAATGCCAAATTCACCCAAGATCTTGTTCTCTCCGGCAGCAGCTCCAAGAACGCCCAAGGTCAAATCAAAAGCTGGCTTGACAGCTTGCAATTCTAATTTTTAAAGGAGCGATAACAATGACAGAAGAAAAATTTTTCACCATATTCCCAACAGGCCCTAAAAACGATGCTTATGCAAAATATTTCGTAGGCCAAAGCTATCTTAACATGCTTTCTCTCGACCAGGTTGTCATCGGCAACGTAACTTTCGAGCCAGGCTGCCGCAACAATTGGCACATCCACCACGCCGATAAAGGCGGCGGGCAGATTCTGCTTGTCACCGGCGGTCGTGGCTACTACCAGGAATGGGGCAAGCCTGCCCGTGAGCTGCATGCCGGTGATGTAGTCAAAATCCCCGCCGGAGTTAAGCATTGGCACGGTGCCGCCCCCACCAGCTGGTTTGCGCACCTCGCCATCGAGGTTCCGGGCGAAAACACCAAAAGCGAATGGTGCGAGCCTGTGGATGCAGAGGAATATAATAAGCTGAAATAAACCCGCTGTCACCTTCAGTGATATCTTCCCTTACAGACAGACAAGTCGCTCAACACTAATTTACTGAAATGAGAATCACCAATGAAAGACATCTCAAAAATTATACTCACTGCATTTCTTTCATGCACTTTACTTTTAGGAGGCACCACCGCTATGGCACAAACACGTGAAACAGCAGCAAATACTGCTGCTCAAAGCTTGTTCACCAAAAATGATCCTACTGATATTAAAAACGAACCGGAGCTTTCCGCTATCAGCAAAAAGTTTATCTATCACGATATCAATAAGCAGATTAAGCTCAGTACCGCCAAACAGGAGCTGCTGACGCTCGTTGTTCTCACTGCCAACAACACACCGGAGGATATTCCTGCCCACGTCGAAGGCGCTCTCAGAGCAGGTGCAACGCCGGAGCAGGTACACGAAAGCATTTTCCATTGCACGCCATACGTTGGTCTGCCAAAGGTAAAAACAGCACTGGAACGCTTTGACCAGGTTATGGAAATGCTCAAAATCAAGCCCTGCGCTCCTGCCGGAACAACTACCGATCAAACACGCCACGAAGCAGGCCTCGCCGTACAGCGCGCCATCTTCGGCGCAGAGAACATTGATAAGATGAACGCGAGTGCCCCTGATGACCAAAAGCAT
>OMDO01000554.1_pt1 | contig 23465 bp, 22 predicted proteins | sample 1674051 | NCBI WGS metagenome assembly OMDO01 (sample SAMEA103958138, study PRJEB25191) | human gut metagenome | biome: human-associated habitat [ENVO:00009003]; feature: intestine environment [ENVO:2100002]; material: feces | place: Germany | collected 2013/2015 | reverse complement strand
AAGTCAGCGGCGGCAAGGGACGTGCCAACGATCTGTCTGTGGAAGACAGAACCCGTCTGACCGCACTGTTCTGTCAGACCATTCAGGATGCCGGCTACAAGCCCATGATCTATCATAACATGGAGATGAGCACCCTGATGCTGGATCTGGGACAGCTGGAGCAGTATGACAAGTGGTTCGCTTATTATAATGATGATCTGTACTATCCGTATGCGTATAAAGTATGGCAGTACAGTGAAAAAGGTGCCGTGGACGGCATCAATGAAGAAGTGGATTTGAATATCTGGTTTGGAGATTTTTAAAAGTTATAGAGATAAGAACTATAAGTTTGGCGGAAGATTTTAGGAATCTTCCGCCAAATGTTGTTCTGAAGGAATTTCGATGTCTGCAATCAGCATGCAATGATCGGACGGCCAGTGTAAGTCAGCCATGACTTCAGTTAGCGTTTTCTCTTGAACAGGTTTGGGATAATATCTAGGATTAGGTTTATCATTATCATCTTCGCTGGGCTCAGACCGCCAAATCAAAGTGTCGGGAGCGGTTGCAGAAGTTCCCGCGCTTGAATTTTTTGCATTGACACTGAATGAATTGCCACCGCCAGCCCAATATTTGTATTTTGATGTGGAACCGGATATGCATTGGCAAAAGACATCTAATGTTGATGATTCAGCGAATCTGGCTGATTTTAACAACGTTTTCCACTCATCTTGCAAATTTTGATCAATCTTGGGGTTAAATTTCGGAAAAACGTCATAAAAGCCAGGATTTTCCATTTCTGAAAAAGTGTTGAAATCACCAATTATGATGTCTGGTTCTAATGCTTGGATATCGTGTACAAGTTGAATGTTTTGTAGAATCTGCTGTTCAGGTATGTGGAGATTGTTTTTTTCATCGCCTTTAAAGCTGGTGAGCAATCTTATCCCCAATACAGTAATAGTATTATTATTTAATGTGATTTTAACAGCAACGCGATCGGGATGTATTTGTGATTCTTTGTTACCTTCACAGAAATCCTTCTGAAAATCTAAGCGCTCCACTGTTTGAAATTTTTTATTATTAACATTAACTAAAATAGCAATGTAATTGAAATTATTTTCTTTACTAAAAAAGATTTTCCAGTTTGAAGAATCGTTATCAAGTAATCGCTTAAAATTATCGCATTTAAATGATGCGCCACATTCAGTTAGAATTAGAATGTCAGGTTTCACTTCATGAATATGCTGTATAATTTTATTCTGTTTTACAGTGTTTTTGGGGGAGAGCTTACTGATATTCCATTCAACAATTCTAAGAGAATCTTTTTGATTATTGTTTTCCACTATCATACCTCCTATGAAATACATTTCATCAGATCATTTTTCTGTTAGTATACCACAAAAGAGTTTCAAAAGCAGTGTATTTATGTGCAGGATTGATTTTTGAAAGCTTTATTTACTGTTTCACAGGCGGCAGTGCCTTGGAAAATCGTCGGCGCTGTGATAAGATAAAAAGAAAAATAAGATATTGACAGGACGCACAAGGACGCACAGAATACGGGGGATAGTGTGAAAAATAAATTTTTCACACGCGAGATTTGTGTCTGCGCACGCTTGACACAAACTCGTTATGCGCAAAGGACGTGCGCAGAAGTGAGGATTAAAATGGCAACAATAAAACAAAAAATCAGAACGATCGATGCAAAAGCTTTATTTCGGTATTGCCCAAAGAAAAAGGGCAGTAAGTACTATGCTTTGCCGTTAAACAGTAGAGCTATTTGCAGACGGGTGATCAAACAGGAAGAGGATATGGAAGATTGTCCTGTCTTTGATCAGTTCTATAAGGAAATTGAGAAAAGAACAGATGAGGAAGGGACATTTGTAGTTACCGATACGACATTGACAGACAAATTCCTTGTAATGGATTTTGATGATATTTTTATGCCCTGCAGTGAGGATGCCAAGGAGCCTACAAAGGAAAAAAAGAAACTTTTGCAGGAAAATGTGAAAGATATCATAGAAAACGGTTTTGATATCTATCCGGAATCCGGGGATCTGCCCATCCACATGGTCGCATTTGATAAGAGCGGAAATATGAGCCGTAAAAGCCGTATTTCTTTTATTGATGAAACCTTTTATGATGCTTTGAACGAGCGGCTGAATCTGGGAATGGATTTTTCGAAGATTCCGGTACAGGAAAGTAAATATTATGCGTATAGGGGACTGTATTTATCCTCTTCCTGGAGAGTTGAGCATAAGGGCCTTAAGATTACACCGGAGACATTGGTGATATTACAGGATGAGAGAAAGTCACCGTATAATCTGGACAGATCAATCACAGGGTACAACTATGAAAGAAATGTCAACTATATTACCGCAACGGACAGCGGAAAACAAACGGATAGCGGTGAAAAAATCTGGGATTTTACGGATGAACAGGTAAGGGATCTGTTCTATGTGCAAACTCCTTTTGACGGTGTGGGATTTGTAAGTCCCGCGTATACAGAATATATTAATGAATCACTTCAGATCAAAGGAAGCGGAGCGACCTCGTTCCAGATCAGACTGCCCTTTATGAAAGGAATGCTTCACAGTGTAGATGTTCACGGATTTTTGGATGAATATCATGCGGAGGGAAAAGGAAAGCAGCATAAATATGTAGATGCATTCGGAATCGAACGAGATCTGAGCAAGGCGCATATATTTGTTACGGAAAGCATGTTCAAAGGGAAGAAATGGCTGGTGAAATATCTTGCATGCAGTGATGAAAAGGTAGAGGATCCGATGAAATTTTACTGCGATATGCTGGAAAAATTTGACCATACTTTGTATATATCCGGCACAAACCTGCCCTATGGTCATTCGGAATATGTTCATTTAAGCTATCAAATGATAAATACGCTCAAGTTCACGGAGGAACAATTCCAAAATATTTTAAAAGTACATACGGACTTTATCGAACACCCGGACGAATATAAATATGATTCTGACATCGATGCGGAAGATGGTGATGCTGACGATGAAAATGCCAGGCAGGAGAAAATAGAATCTTCACTGCAAAACTGGGAAAGAGCATTGAGGAGCAATAAAGATTTTTCAGATGATATCTATATCCGGCATGAACTTAAGAATATTCAAAAAGGATTGCTTACAAAGCTGGCTATGGGGAAACTGCTGGTAGAAGGACAGTCACGATATTTATGCAGAGATTTATTACCGCTCCTCGTGAGTATGCTGGAAAAACCGGTGGACTTTTTCTATTATTATCTTTATTACAGATGTTATCTTCCGACGGACGGAAAAGACAAGCTGGCAGAAAAGCTTAAGCTTGATTACAATTCCTATTACGCTTTTTTCAGAAGTCCTCATCTGTCGCGGAATGAACAATATATTATGAGGCGTCTCTACGATGCGGATAAAAGTGAATACAAGCCAGAGAGTAAGTATGAGGATTATGCGAAACAAAAGGCGGTCTATGATAAATATTTCGGTAAACTTACGGGAATCGTAATGATACCGCGTCATTCCACGCTGCCATTATGTCTGGGCGGTGCTGATTTTGATGGGGATCTGGTAAGCGTCGTTTATAACCGGGATGTTGCCTTTGCGGTCGCAGCCGGTGTATTCAAGGAAATACCGAATGTTGAATATGAATACGGAGCATTTTACCAAAGAAAACTGCCTGTGATCATGATTCCTACTACGGCAAGCGAGGAGAAGGAAGTAGAACCGCATGTGCCCTATGAACATATAAAAAATACCTTTTCGAACAGAATCGGTCAGATATCGGATGCGGCGATCGCTATCGGACAGACAGAATATGGGCATCAATTAACAGGAAACCATAAAACCGCTCAGAAGAACGAGGAAGAGAAAATAAGTGGCAAAGCAGATGATAAAATGCCTTCCTGTGAAAAGTGTACCATTTTAACCGGACTTGAGATCGATGCAGCCAAAAACGGAAGACATCCGAATCTTGACAGTATTCTCGGAAAGAACATCGGAAATAGAGAATATATTGATTTTATACATAAATTTAAGCGTTTGCGCAGCGAAGAAAACTATAAGTTCGATGGTCTGAAAGTGGCAAAGACAACACAAAAAGAGAAAGATTGTATTGAGGTCACTGCAAAAGACTGTAAGACAATCGTAAGATTTTATCCGCAGGATTTCGGTACCTATATCAACGAATTGCCGATTGCATTTATGGAGGCATTTAAAGATTTTTTCAATGGAAAGTCATCAACATCTAAAGGCAAAAAAATCTTTGAATATGATGCGAATAAGGAGAAAGAGTCAGAGGCAATCGAAGCGTTTCGGGATCAGTGCCGGAATATTTTTAAGTATTATTGCTTCTATTCGCATACGTTGATGAATGCACTTCGTAGAGAGAAGAATAAAAGAAACTATGCGATGGAAAATCTGGAAGAAGTAATTTTCAGAATTTACGATCAGGAAGAAGCAATAGAGATCCAAACCGGGATGATACCTTCGCTGATGGATAAAATCGCAGCATTTACAGAGGGAAAAAATCCGGTTACAGATATGAAAAAAAGAATCAATGAAGAAAAGTGGCTTTTTGTTCCGCCGGAGGAAAGAGAGGGAATATTAGAAAAAATAATCGGTAACGGTTTTCGTGCGGATATGTTAAACACTGAGGAGAAGGGATTACTGCTGGATTTTAAAAATCAGGGTTATAAGAATCTGTGGCTTATTTTATCAAGCATAGAAAGTTCCGGGAACAAACCGTTTGATGAAATCAGATCATATTTTCCTGAAAAAAGGGATATCATTCCGGCACAAGACCCGGTGGAGCGGGAACTATCAGGGCTTGCAAGAGAATATTATGACAACAATCAGATTGAGACAGCCGAAAAAATGTATGACGTGTGTTTGAGAGAAATCAAAAAAATAATCGAAGCGTATGATGGGATATCTTTGCAAAATCGATTGGCAGCATTGGATGAACTTACGGCTGCCGGCTTGTATAGCAGAAAAGTCTTTTGGAATGCTTTTGGCTGGAAGGAAGGGAAGCAGTATCTTACTGAAAAGAAAAACGAGGAGGTGGACGCATGATAAATGAGATAAAAGAATTTGAAAGCTATGTGATGTCTCCCGAATCGGAGAGCCCCAGGATTCAGCCCAAGATGTTTACAAACGATTTTGACAGTCAGGGAAGCTTATACGATCTTGATCATATTCTTACAATGATTGCCAGGGGATTTCTGTTTGGCGACTTCTTTGATAAAGATAAAAATATTTTTTCAGACAAGGGGATGATCAGTGAGACAGCACTCAATTCGACGAAAAGAATTCTCTTCGACTGGTTAGGATTTGTATGCAGGGAGAATGATACTAATGATACTGCCGAAAGCGAAGAAGTAGGAAAATGGAGAAAGAAATATCCCGAAGCGCAGGGGTGGTTAAAAAAGTATTATTGGAAGCAGAATTCTAAAGCGAACGATGCGAAAGCAGACAAAAAGAAAAAGACAGAAGAACAATGGGAAAAATGTTGGAAAGAAATTGAAGACAAATGGACGGCGAGCTTACAGGATGGAGAGTTAGACTACAGATTTAAAGTGATGAGTATGAATGACATCATTGCCAATGCTCTGGAACAGGGAGAGCTGAAAGAGTGGTATCTGATCATAAAAAAAGATCCTGATGGCGAAAAAACGACTAAGGGTACGAAGAAGTTTAAGAATCGTTTTCAATATCTGTATGAGTTAGATGAGAAAGCAGGAAAAATACAGGAGAAATCGGTAGTGAGATTACTTAAAAATATAGCCGCCTATCTGTATCTTAGAAAAAATCATCCTGAGAATCAAGAGTATGTATTACTTGACAGAATACAGCTATTATGCTGGTATGGACTGGATGACAATAAGAATTCGACCCAAAACTGGTACCTGACACAATTTCTGGTCCGGAACGGGGAAGAAAAGCAGCCTATTATGACAAAATTAAGCAGTGAAATGGGCTGGAATTTTATTAAGTTGAAGATTAATCAAGATTTCCTGGAAGCAAATGATATCAAACTTGTTACTGCGGAAGAAGAAAAAGCGATTGATCAGGATCAGTATTGGGTCATCAAAGATAACGGTCATGGTGAAGCAAGCCTTGTCTGTAGTAATGACAATTAAATAATACCCCCCGAAAAATGAAAAGCCGGTTGGTCCTTATGGGTCGACCGGCTTTTTGCGAGCCCGGGATATTAAAAAACAGATGAGGAGGAGATTGCTTATGAGATATTATAGTGTGAATTACAAGGGGGATTCTGAGGATTTCAGACCTGCTGTGAAGGAACTGATGGGCTTTATGAGCACGTGCCAGCCGGCATTACAGGGCATGAATGAGTACATTGTAAAAAATATCAAAAATTATATGACCTTTTTCTTTTACCGTGAAGAAGAAAATGTCATGTATGCAGTCTATTCATTTGACGAACAGAAAATCATGCCGGAGAATGTAGGTGATCTGTTGGATGAAGTCTTAAGGGCCCCTTTTAAAATTCGTCGAAAAGCAACTACACCATGTGAGATTACAATGTGTCAGTTCATGGACTGCTTTATTGAGGCAATGCGCAGAGATTATCTTTGCCGTCAGAGCCAAATCAGAGATATTGCACATTTATGGTATTACGATTGCTACAATATGCATAGTGAAGAAGCAATGCTGAGCTATAAATATGCCGAGAGAATGATAGAAAATGATGCGGATAAGTCTGCACGTTATATGTATGATCCGGGATTTGCGGCGGAGCTTAAAAATATTGAAGAACATCCGAATCAGTCAGATCTTTCTGTAAATATGGTGCATTATATTATTTCGGCAAGAAGTATGGATGCAGCGAGTACTATGGTGGGCTCTTTGGCGGGCAGTCTGCGCAAGGCGAACAGACTTAAGAGCAGCAGGATAGAAATGATCTCTGAAATCGATCCGGGTGTTTTTCACAGGAAAAACAGCTATATCGAACAAATCATTGAGTACAATCAGGGCGGCATCATTGTCTTTGATCTGTCCGAAAAGTTTGGCTGCAATGCCGAGGATTATGTTATGGCTGCGCAATATCTGGAGAAGCTTGTGAAAAAATATAAGAACAAGTGTCTCTTTGTGTTTACCTATGATATGGAGCAAACGGGCTTTTCCTATTTGTTACTGCCGGAATTGAATCATTATATGATTCCCGTAACACTTAGAGAGGGAACGGGAGACAGGAGAAGCGCAGTCAACTATCTGAAAGCACTGATAAAGAAATCAGAGTATGCAGCCTACACAGATCAGGCAAACGAATTCTTCAAAAAATTTCCCGGAAAGCGATTTACCCAGACTGATGTCCTCAAAGCGTACGAACAGTTCGCGGTATGGTGCTTTAACAAAAACATAAGGACTGCCTATGAAAATGATCCTCATAAAGACTTTTTGCTGGATAGAGATGAAAATGTGGAATCTGCCTATGAAAAGTTACAAAAGATGATCGGGCTTACCGATGTGAAAAAGCAGATAGACAGTATTATTGCGACGGACATTGTGGAAAAGGAGCGAAAGAGCAGGAAGGGAAACGATTACAGAACGAATACGATGCATATGATCTTTGGAGGAAATCCCGGTACCGCGAAAACGACAGTGGCCAGATACTTTGCTGGAATTGCAAAGGAAAAAGGAATTCTGAAAAGTGGAGCATTTGTGGAATGTGGCGGTATGGACCTGGACGGTCTGGGCTGTGTTGAGCGCATCAGAGATGCCTTTGTGGCAGCAAAGGGCGGAGTATTGTTCATTGATGAAGCCTATGCAATGAAAAGCGCGATGGCGGTAACAGTTCTGCTGCAGGAAATGGAGAGACAGCGTGAAGAGGTGATCGTGATCCTTGCCGGCTACAATGAAAGAATGCGGGATTTTGTGGAACTTAATGAAGGACTGAAAAGCAGGATACCACATTGGATCACTTTCCCGGATTATTCCACCGATGAGCTGACTGATATTTTTAAACAAATGATAGCGGAGAGAGGATTTCGCACGACGAAGGAGGCTGTCCGGGCGGCACACTACATTTTTGAGAAGGCAAGGAGAATGGATAATTTCGGTAATGGAAGATTTGTACGGAACTTAATGGAACAGGGGATTCAGAATCAGTCTGTCAGACTTCTTGCTTTGAGATCAGATGTAAAAGAGATCAAAAAGAATGAGCTGTTTGTAATCTCGGGGGAAGATATGAAAAGTCCTGATGAGAAGACAAAGGAAGTACGGATGCCGGGCAGTGCCAGACAAGAGTTTGATCAGATGATCGGACTTGAGGCTGTAAAAGGAGTGATCAATAAAGTGATAGCCGGCTATAAGTTAAACAAACTTCGCATGGACAGAGGACTTTCCGGCAACAAAGCTTCGTTACATATGGTTTTCGCCGGGAACCCGGGAACGGCAAAAACAACAGTGGCAAGATTTTTCGCAGAGATTCTGAAAGATGAAAAGGTATTGCCCAGTGGAAATTTTGTAGAAGCCGGCAGAGCCGATCTGGTAGGAGAGCATGTGGGGAGTACTGCACCGCTTGTAAAGAAGAAATTTAAAGAAGCACAGGGAGGGGTATTGTTTATTGATGAAGCGTATTCTCTTTGCGACGATTGTGAGAATAGCTTCGGTGATGAAGCAATCAATACCATCGTCCAGGAAATGGAAAATCACAGGGAGGATGTCATTGTCATCTTTGCAGGTTATCCCAAGCCTATGAAACAATTTTTGGACAGAAATTCCGGCATGCTTTCCAGAATTGCTTTTCAGGTGGAGTTTGAGGATTATACCGTAGAGGAATTGTGCGAGATTACAAAACTTATGGTCAGCCGGAAGAAAATGGTGATCACAGATGCTGCTTTAGAGAAGCTTCGCCGTAATTATGAACAGGTAAGCGGCAGTGAGGATTACGGGAACGGAAGATATGTGCGGAAACTTCTGGAAGAAGCGGAAATGAATCTGGCGGCCAGAATCGTCGGACGCAGTGAAAAAGAGATCACAAACGAGCTGCTGACTACGATAGAGGAGGTGGATATTCCGGAGACGAATCATAAGAAGAATATTTCTTTGATTGCACCCATAGGATTTGCATGCTAACTATGTTTATTAAATAATACCCCCCGAAAAATGAAAAGCCGGTTGGCCCTTGTGGATCGACCGGCTTTTTGTGAGTCAGGGATATTATATTTATACTTTCTAAAAACAGAAACAGATGAGGAGGAGAAGATCACTTATGAACACAAATGAAGTATTGGCTGTATCAAATAAGCCGGGAGAAGTAACACTGAAAGGATTTCGTTATTTAAAAGACAGGTATCCGGATGATTTTGAGGTTTGCCTGATCGTTGAGAAGAATGGGCATCTAAGCGCCGGATGCTGGGACACTATAGAACCTGATGATGTATTGGCGTGGTTACCGATAGAGGAAGTTGCAATAGACGTAAACGGATTGTGGTGGAATCCTGAGTATCGACTGATCTCTGTTTTTTTAGAATGCGTGATGATATTTGCAAAGGATGCGGATGACTGCCTGAAAATCGAGTATTCCGGTGGAGATGAAGGGAAAATCAGCTTTCGCATGGATGTAAAGACCGGCAACATTTTAGAAAATGATGAAAATGACCGCGATGAAATATGCTATCTCAAATCTACACTGAGAGCCTGGTATGACCATTTTAAAGAAAAACTGTTGAAAGATTATCAAAGTGGCAGATACAGCGTTCTGCCAAAGTGGGAATGAGATGATTCGGTGCTAATTAAATAATACCCCCGGAAAAATGAAAAAAGTGGTAAGAAACTTTGAAGAATAAGTCAGAAAAAGGAGGGGCTGTAGATGAACAGAACTGATTACGAAAAGACAGAGGACTATAAGGAAAAAGTATTAGGATGGAACATGAATCAGCGCAGTGGATTAGGAAAGAAAATACCGGAGCTGGTTGTGCGGGAATTGCTCGATCAGGATGCAGATATCATTGTGCTTACAGAAGTTGTTAAGAATGACAATTGGTCAGCATTTGATCAAAAAATGCGTGAAGTCGGATATGAATCCGCTATCAGTAAAAATGAAAATGCAAATGAGGTATGTATTTTATGGAAAGCAGATTTATATCAGCAGCAAATGGTTGATGACAGTCTTATTACAGCGAAAGACAATGATAACCCCAATTATTTGATGGTAGAACTTAAGAACCGGGATGATCAGAAATTCAATGTGGTGGGGTATAGAATACGTGTTGGCAGTAACGAATCTGACAATGAGTACGAAGGTAGAGCAAGACAGATGAAAATGGTAACAGAAAGGTTAGCTACACTCACCGGGCCAACGATAGTGGTAACTGATAGTAACAATTTACGTCGTGGAGCAACGGTAGAGGAGTGGAATCTTTCAGTTCTGGATGCAATGCTTTCTGAAGTCTGCTTCAAAAGAAATACACCGGACGGATCCAGTATATTTGAAGAAACGGCAGTATCCCCGGAGTATGAGTTCGCAGAGGATCATATTATTACCAGGGGGATTGAGGTAAGAGATGTACAATATGATCGTGATTTTGTAAAGAGAGATACTGACGTTTATATGTGGGGAAAGGATTTCACAAAACAGATCGAAGGTACTTCTGTTTATAAACAAATTCGTGTCGGTTATCCGGATCATGCCATTGTGAAGGGATATTTTAAGATTGCTTAGTTTCTATTGAAACCGGAAGGGTCGTGATGTGAGTATGGAAAGAAAAATTATTGCAGTAGATTTTGACGGTACGCTGTGTATGAATCAGGGTGCCGTCAATTGGCCATATCTGGGACAGCCGAATAAAGAATTGGTAGAAACGCTTAAGAAGTTGCAGGAGGAGGGACATGCCCTTATCCTGTGGACCTGCAGGGAAGGCGAATTGCTGGAACAGGCAGTAGCATGGTGCAGGATTTTGTGTGGACTTAATTTTGATGCTGTGAATGACAATATACAAGCAACGAAAGCATTCTTTGGCGGTAATTCCAGGAAAATATGCTGTGACTATTACGTCGATGATAAGGGCTGTACACCGGACGTATTTTATAATCTTATAAAATAATACCCCCCTAAAAATGTAGGGGATTCATACAAAAATTGGAGGAAAAAAATGGAAGAAAGTTTTGAGAAAAGAATTAGAAGAAAATAATTTTAAGAAAATAGATTTGAATCTTTTTAATAGTGAACCACATGTGTTTCTGGATCTGTGTATACCGATAGATTCAGGAGATGGCCGGATTCGATTAAAGTTTGGCAACGATCAGATCATCTCTGTGCCGGGAACCTTAGATGAAAATGTTCGCTTTTTGTTACGACCTACTTGGGAATATCCCACGTATGATCCCGAGTATTACGTGGAAGACTATGGTCTTTTTGAAGGTGAAATGTTTTGCTGCCAGGACTTTATTCCGGTTGCTGCTTGGACGGATGAAGAACAGATCATTGATGTAAAAAGGTTTATTACAGATAAAGGATATATTTTTAAAGAGTATGATACAGATGAATGGAAAAGAGCTTCTCAAAAAGACTTATTTAAATATTATGATGACATACGAAAAAATGGTCTTTTTAATTACAAAATCGAAGTCTCTAATGAAGTTGTTACATCAGAATTTATGGAATTATATTTTTTTAGAGGAGCGCTGAGGATGGAAAACTTAAATATTGCGCATATTTTGGGACGTATTTGGACTAATAAACCTTACGCCTGTCCTTATGATTCGGAAATGTTTAAGATGGCAACGAGCATTACCGAGGAGAGGAATGAATTTACCTTGGATGATCTGGCATTACTTATGGAAAATTATCTTTCTATATCTATTTATGCGGAGAATGCTGTAATAATCTTGCGTAACGAGAATCATAACAGAGTAACAATTTATGTTTGTATGTTTTTGGAAAACGCGGAATATCAATGCACAAGGACAATATATAATCGGAGGGGCAAGAATGTCAAAAACATCTGTTCCTTTATAAGCGAGATTATTAAGTGTAAATCTTTTCAGGAGTGTATGGATACACAATACAAAGCAGAAGCGCAAGGTATTATTCCAGCGAAGAGGAGAAAAAAGATGAATAGAACAGATAATACAAATCGTTCTCAGAAGTCAATTGTTGATTGCGTTTATGAAATTGACGATTTAGGGGAATTTTTGCGTACCCACCGTGTTGTATGTCCAATCTATTATATTTCCGGTTCTATATGCAATGAAATACCAAAAGAATCTGAAAAGTATAAGGAAATAAAGAAGTATATAGACAGTAAACTGGATATGAAACGAGGCTGTACCTATAGTGCAATTATAAAAATTGTTTGGGCGGCGATCTATAATGCATATTCTTCTATGCATTGGGATGAATTATCATTAAAATTCAAGGAGCCTTTGAAACGGGCCACCATAATATTGAATACAGATGATTCAATAAAAGAAAATATAGAATGTTTCAAGAAGCAGGCGATAGCTTATTTTGATGCGCATGACGACAGTATTCCGGTAAACCAAAGAAAATTCACCATGAATTATATTTGGAACAATATTGATGAATGCGAGTCTTTGGATGAAATAAAAACATTAGCCGGCTCTTTCTTTACAGTTCAACTTGTGACATCCTGTTTGAAACATGAGGAGGAAAAGGGATGAAATATGCAATTTTTCTGGATGTGGATGGTGTTCTCAATACGAGAAGAACGGTTCAGCGCACGCCGGAGGGGTATCATGGAATTGATGATGCGCGGGTCGAAATATTGAGTAATGTTATGAAGAAATACAAGAATGCCGATCTTGTGCTGACCTCGGATTGGAAAGAACTGAGAGCAGAGAACGAAGATTATCGCTATCTGCTCGCCAAACTGGAAAAGTATGGACTGAAGCTGGCCGGAAGCACAGAAGATCATTATAATAAGAGAGGGGAGGGGATTCTGAATTATCTGAAGGAACATCCGGAAATCGATGATTTCGTGATACTGGATGATAATAAATTTGATTTTCAGGACAGCGCAAAACTATGGGAGAGACTTCTGCTTACCAACGGGATCGAACGGGCTGAATTTGCCTCCCGGACACCGGCGGTGGAGACGATTATCTTTCTGGAGTATATCCGGGCGTTTTCCTAAAAAAATGAACCGGTAGTTTAATGACTGCGAGACCGCACTGATCTACAATGAAAGGAGAGACTATGGCAACATACGTGATATCCGATATTCACGGGCAATATGATATGTTCACAGAACTTTTGCATAAGATCAATCTGAAAGAGGCAGATACCTTATATATTCTGGGGGACGTACTCGACAGAGGTCCGCATCCGATAAAAGTCCTTAAGAAACTTATGGAAATGCCAAATGTCGTCTATATGGTGGGAAATCATGAGCTTATGGCGTTGGAATGCCTGGAATTTCTCATGAAAGAAATCACGGACAGAAATATAGAAGAAATAGAGCCGGAAATGTTGGATAATCTGGTTACATGGCAGTATAACGGCAGCAAGTCAACGTTGGATGAGTTTAGCAGGCTGAATTTGGCGGAAAGACAGGATGTGATTGATTATATCAGGGAAGCGTTAATCTACGAGGAACTCACTGTGAATGATATGGATTATCTTCTTGTCCATGCGGGTCTCGGCGGCTATTTACTGGGAAAGGACATGGAGGATTATTCCCTGCATGATCTGATCTGGGAAAGAGCGGATTATGAGGTGCAGTATTTTACGGATAGATTTGTGGTGACGGGACATACACCGACGCAATGTATTGAAGGAAATCCCAGACCGGGATTTATCTATAGGAAAAATAACCACATCGCCATTGACTGTGGGGCACATTATCCGGGTGGCAGACTTGCCGCAATATGCCTGGATACCGGGGAAGAGTTCTATTCATCGGTCAATGAAAGCAAGAAAGAAGATTAGGAGGAGACAGGGTTGCATTATGTGATGGGGGATATCCATAATGATATCACGAAACTGAATAAAGTATTGAAACAGATCAACATTACGAAAGACGATGAGCTGATCGTCCTGGGAGACGTCTTCGACCGGGGAGGAGAAAATGCCGATCCGTTCGGCGTATACTGTGCACTTGCCGGCTTGCAGGGAAAATGCAGCTGGATCCGTGGCAATCATGATGAGTGGCTGGCAGACTATATTCTGGAATACTTTACAACTCCCGAGAGAAAACGCAAAAAACTGAATGCCTACGGTTATAATTCTTTCGAACTGCTGCGCCAAAGGATCACGGAAGTAGATATGCTGAATATCGCCGATCTCATCAAGAGACTGCCGCTGCAGAAGGAATTGGAAGTAGATGGGAAAAAATATCTGTTTGCCCATGCAATGACGTCCGATCCAAAAGTACGGGAAGAGGACAGATATTATCTGATGGGTACGATGGACATTGATTCCTTTTTCTTTGCAGGGATTGACGGATATATTTCCATGTGTGGACATACCCCTACGGACAGCATCGTCTGGAAAAAGGACAGGAGATACCTGGACGAGCCGGGTACCTCTATCTGGGCGAATGACAGACGTAACGTGTATTTGCTGGATTGCGGATGTGGATTCGGCAGTGGGAAGCTGGCGTGCATCTGCTTAGAGACAAAAGAACGATTTTATTCTTAATGGAGGACAATGCGATGAATAAGTTGGACAGAAAAATGTTTGAAGATGTTGTGGTTTTTTCTTTTTCGGAACCGGGAGCAATGGGACCAAACGATATGAGCTTTTTTAAGAGTAACGGCGAGAGCTTTCGGCTGGATTATAAGTCGGAGGAAACGCCTTATTCCATGATAAAAGAACTTTTTCCGGTATTAAGAGATTGTTATTGGAATGGACCAATGAGAAAAGAAGCTGTAGTGTCAGGAACCATTGTCTTAGGAGGTTTGTCTGATGACAGAGAAACTTGCGTGGCGGATGGCTGGCGTCATATCTATTTGGATTGTGGCAATCATATAGCGGTTAAGAAAGAATTATATTATGCAGTAAAAGATATTTTCTATAGGAAAGATAATTGCGATATTACGTTTGAATGGCCAAATATGTTAAAAGAGGCTTCTTTCGCAGAGAAGATGGATGCGCATATAAAAGCTTACCGGGAACAAGAAGAAAAGGATGAGATTCTGGAAAAAAAGCTTGAGGAACTTAAAAGTAATCCGGAATATCTGAGAAAAGTAAAAGAGGCAGCCGGAGATCTGAACAAAATGATGGAGGTTTTAGAGGAATTCAGCGGAATCAAAATGACATGGGTGGAACTGAAACAGTTTGGATTTAGGCGGAGTGGGATGATATAAAGGATACCACACTGCAGTAAAAGAACCGATGAAAAACGAGGGGTTGTGGCGATGATTTTAGACAGAGATGATATGCGAGTATATCTGAAGCAATTGCAGGAAGGTGAAGAACGGGACAGGAAGGATTATGATACGGGCAGAACCTTCTTTCCGCAGAAACCGGACTTGCTGTTTGAAGTAGTACTGGATTATTGTTTTTCTAAAAAACTGTATGACTACGGTGGAGAATTAACGCTGGGCTATATTGCGTTGAATATTCTCAGAGAAAATTGTCTGGTTACTCCTATGCTGTTTGAGAAGTTCCGCCATAAAGGCTATTGGAAAGAAGCCGGAGAATTATTGCTGGAGCATATATTTGACAGTGTACTGGTCTATGGGGAAAACAAATGCCGGAAAGCCTGTGAAATAAATCAGGTGCAAATCGGCACGACCACGATCACAAAAGAGGAATTTATACAAAAATATTACAAAGATGATATCTATGTGGTGATGTATGCTTATTACAGTGATTGGACGATCTATGGCTACTTTACAGAAAAAAGTGAGGCAGAAAAATACTGTCTGGCACATCCGGAGATGGAACTGGATGTGGAAACACTGCATTGCCTGGATCACAGACAAGATTTGTCAAAGCTCAGAGTGGCATATCGCCATACTGTTTCTTTTAGGCAATGCAACAAAACATGGTTCGCTGATCCGAAATCAAATGCTAACAACATCTGTAAAACGATAAATGCCGATCAGAAAGAAAACAGGTATCGGATACGAGTGCTGGATCGTAATGACTGCTGGGATGCAAAGATCGAAATCACCATTGTGTCAGATTGTGACGACAGGGCAGCAACTGTCAAAACAGCACAGGATCTGCTGTATCAATATCTGGATTTTTGCGGAAATCATCCGGATCGGGAGAGCGCAGCCGAGTTTTCAAATCTTAACAAGAGATGAAAGGAACGATTTTATTTCTAAAGGAGATTATCATGCGATATAAGGACAGAACACAACTGGTGAGAGAACAGTTGACGGAAGATTTTTTCCAATCGATCATTGCATACAGGTTCTGCCGTCCTTCCGGCATGGGAGGCCCCGGCTGCGTGATTATGGTCGCTGAGAACGGCAGATCCTATCAATTCTTGGGAACGGAATTGGACCGTCTGAATTATGCAAGAGGTGAATGGAGAGTCGTATTTCCGATTCTGCGGAATGCAAACGGTTGGAAAGTGGTGACGTGCAAGGGAGATCAGCTATATTTCAGACAGGACAAGTATTCGCGGATCATACAATGCATTGATGAGGCAAAGGGAAAAATTGAGCGTATATGGGAAGATGCTGCTGTGAAAGTGGCGTTGCTTGATACGGCGAAGACCCCGGAAGAGAGGAGAATCATTAATCGCACGCACGAACTGCGGCAGCCGCTGTACCGGTACGGAGATCTGGTGAGATTTACATATACAAACGGTAAAAAGGAATGGCCTTGCAGGGGACGAATCTGTACGGTAGATATTTATCGGGATGCGGAGCAGAAAACCTCAGAGATTGAATACGATATTGATGGGGCAGATTATAGCAATCCCAAGAAGAGCTGCACTTACAAACATATTGAGGAAAATAACATCATAAGTACAGCTCCGGGATCGGTTATGATCTTGTCCGGCTTTTCCGAAATCGGTACCCGTGCGATACGAAAACGGATGGAAGAAAGTAGTCCGGGGAAGTATCTTTTCGTGGACGGACAGCAGAAACAGAATGTCATAGAAAAAGAGATCTTTCGCGGAAAGAAAATCGTGATGGAAATATTGCCGCAGGGAATCCAACATGTAAAAGAGAAGTACCCGGATGCACTGCGGATATTTCTCTGCCCGGAAAGCTATGAAGAACTTCTTGGCGGATTACAAGACAGCGCTGTACAACCGCTTCGGGTAAAACTGCAGAAATGCCTGGAAGAAATGCCCCTTCTGGAGGAATATCACATCGTGCTGTGGACAAGAGGAACGGACAGTGCGACTACTGCCGGAATCCTGGATATGATAAGTGAAATCGCAGGTGACTTAGAGAAAAATGCCGCTGATGAAACGAAGAAATTGAAATTAGATGCCCTGCGGAAAGAGATTGAAAAGGCACTGCAGTAAAAATTTTAAGAAACGTTGAGAACTGAAAAGAGTTGTTGCAACAGATATCGAATATGGGAGGCTAAATGAGCAGAAAAAATAAATATTTGGACGATCTTGGCATTCCACGGGAAAATTATGGCGGAAATTTCGTACATGAGAGGAAGCTGTTGAGATTTCGGCAACGAAGATGTTATGGATTTGATTACCGTGATGTATTTAACATGGATAGCTCTTTTGCGGAATGGCTCTATTCCCATATGCGGATGTACAGAGATAACAGTGTGCACGATGACACCATGAACACTGTTGCTTTTGAAGGCAGGGAATATACGATAGCGGAGGCTGTGGATCTAATCATCGAAAAAACGGGTGAATTTCTAAAAATTTATCATTATACGGATGTTAGTTTTGATTATAATCAGAAAAACATTGTGATGAAAAAGCTGGAAAAGAAATTACATCCGTCTGTCGAGGCCTATTTACGGGAATATCAGAACCGCTGGTCTGATGAGGACGAATGGAAGGCAACAGCTGAATTAAAAAAAGCCGGCAGGCTATATTTGGAGATTATGACATATTGTTGGATGTAGGAGGATACATAGTATGACGATGGAGTTATTGGAACAGGTTTTAAGAGAAAACAACATACCGAAGGATGCTCATTTCTTAAGTGACAGCGGCTGGGAGTGTGATCCCACGGAAATGGACGGAATATTTTACAACAAGCAGAACAACCTAATTGTTTTTACACAGAGCGGAATATATGAAGATTATGAGAGTTTAGAAGACTGGGAAATATTGTATAGTCCCGGCATCATAAAAATGGAAGGCTTGGAAGCATACCCTATTCTTGGTAATAACCCCTGTGGAATTACAGCGACGTTCAGAGAAGCACTGAAGAAGGCAGGAGACTTTGAAGACTATTTTGGTTTTCCACCAACCGAAGAATTGTACCGGAAGCTTGACCTGAAAAGGCCTTTGTTTTATTGTATCAGGCGAGGAGGAGAATATATCGGTTATATCGGTTTCCATGGGGACAGGCATGCTTTGGAGCCGGAGATGTATCTGTTTGAGCAATATCGACATCAGGGTTACGGAACGATTGTTTTAAAGAAATTTATAGACATCGCCTTTCATAATCAGATGAAAGACCAGAAAGTGCCGCCGGAAAAACTGGTCTCCAGCGTAAGAGTGGAGAATACATATTCTCAAAAATTAATGTTGGCATGCGGTTTTCATGAGAATGAAGAGATCGCGGTGAAGTTTATCGGGTTTATGAGGGAAGAAGGTTTTATTCAGGTAAAAGAATTCTGCCTTACAAGGGAAGAATATCTGAAGAAAACTGAGGGAACAGAAAGCTGAACACCCTAGATATAAGTGACAAAGCGATTGCAAAAAAGCGATATAGCAGGAGGAAAAGTATATGAAAATTTACTGTATGAGTGATATCCATGGTTGTCTGGCAGAGTTTGAAGAGGCACTGAGCCGCATAGAGGATCGTCTGGAAAGCGAGGATACCCGTCTGGTACTTCTGGGGGACTACATTCACGGCAGACAGGATGGTCGGTATGTGTTGGATAAGATCATGGAGCTGCAATATAAGTATGGCAGAGACAAGGTCGTTGCATTGATGGGAAATCATGAGGAATTTGTACTGCTTGGGTACTCCACGATTGCCGAAATGAATCCTACTTACAGTGAGGAGCAGGAGGCGGACGACGATAAATACGTCCGGTGGATAGAAAATCTGCCCAGGTACTATACAGAAGGCAATACGATTTTTGTACACGCCGGTATTGATGAAGAGGCCGGGGATTTGTGGGAATGGGAAACCGGAGAGGAGACTTTTGTAGGAAAATTCCCTGCACAGACCGGAAAAATAGAAGGAATCGAAAGCAAGGTCGTAGCCGGACATGTGGGTACTTCCGATATTTCGGGAGATCCCGGATATCATGATATCTATTATGACGGAGCTTCCCACTACTACATCGACGGAACGGTGCTGAGCAGCGGCGTGATCCCCATACTGATGGTAGATACCGACACCGATAAATATTACAGAGTCACGGAATCGGGGAACTGGCTGATCCTTCCTTATGATGAGGAAAATTAGTAAATCTTTTATAACGGTGAGAGGAGGCCACAACTATGGCAATTGGTTTTGAAGAGATCAGAAAGTACATTGCTCGTGACGTGAGGATATCCGTATGTTTTCAAGATGGTTGCTATCATAACTATCTAATGATTTCGGATATTCCGGAACATAAATATGATGGTCTTTATGTATATGGTATAGGTATGGTGAATGTGGAGTTTTCCCGGGATGTTTATTCAGTGCCGAAGGAACAGGAGGGAATTATCAGAGGAACGGAGGATGATATTCTGGCATCGGCGTTGGAAATTGTGCTGTATCCCCAACCAAGAGAGATTGCACGGAGTACGGAAGAAGCTCTTTTGTTCAGGGATCTAAAACCATATTTACAGATATTCGGAAATATCTCTGTGGTAAACAGGGAGGATTGGTCTTTTAAAACTTACGAGTACAGAGACGACATTCCGGGGGAATATGACGAAAACTATGTGTATGGTGTGGGAATGGAAGACAACCCGGATGTGAAGGCATCATTAAAAAATCTGGAATATGACACATGTCTTAAAAAGCGAATGGTGGTCGTTCTGTCAAAGGACGATTTAAAAAAGAAGGAGACAAAATGAGCAGACAGGTAAAGAAAATAAACGCTTGCGATTTACCTTCGGACTTTTGGAACAAGGTGATTTATTACGAGTACTTTATTTCATTTGACGGATTTATTGCCGAGAGACCACGGGTTACGGCATGGACATCGGATGGGGAGGAATATTACATAAATGCAAATGAATTCAGGGATCACCGGTTTGAACGCGTGATTCCATTTTTTGACTCCATGGCGGATAAAGAGAAGATAGCGAAAGGAGAGTTTCTTTATTTTAATTGGGATCTGATACCAGAGGGTTGGAACTATTTTTATTATAATTCACGTCACTGTTTTATTCCGGCGGATGTGTATCCGGTATTCTCACAATACATGGAACAATACAAAGAGGATATTCAAAAGAAACCGGCCAATCCGAAAGAGAACATAGAAGCTATAGTGGTCCGGCTCCTGCTGTGGAAGTACCTTTTAAAGGCAGCATACAAAGACGCGAGGGGAATCCACATTCAGGATGATATGACGACCTATATCCGGTTTGACGAAATGATACATGTATATGAAGTCCCCTATATGGGAAAGGATCTGAAACTGGATCAGGTTTCCGCAGAAGACTTGGAAAAGCTGAAAAAGTCTTCTGTCTGGAGTATTGATTATATCGGAAAAGGGAAAGAACTGAGGAATTCCATTGAAATAGTTGTATTTTTCGAAGCGGAAGAGCCCTTCTGCCTGTCTTGCGATTTTGAGAGGCAGGGGACATCGGATTATATGGATGAAGATGAATTCATGAAAAAGTTTATGGAACTGTTGGAATGCGATTTCCGTAGCGGAGAGAACAAGTATTGTCTTCTAAATGCTCCGGAAGGTTTTACCTCTTTTCAGATACATGAGGATTATGGAAAGATCTTCTGGATCAGAGATGACCTGTATCGGGAAAATTACCATAATGTGATCGAACCGCTGATCCATTATCCGGGAGATCGAAGATTCCTGAGATCTCCGATCTGCGGATGCGACGAGAATCGGATTTAGAATCCTTCCTTCTTACGAACTAATCTTAACTCTCTTCTCTTAATGGCATTATCCCACTCCATGCGTTCCCCCTCGTTCTCTAAGATGAGGCCGGGAACCGGGGTGGGTTTTCCATTGTCTCCCATAGCTACCATGACAAAATAAGCCCGGTTGATGGGGTGTCTGGTGCCGTCCTGCTCTTCGCGGTAGGTATCCACGCGTACTTCCATAGAGGTATGTCCCACGTGGGTGACTTTACCGATCAGCACAATAATGTCATTCAGATAGGCACCGGACTTGAAATACAGGTTGTCGATGGCTACGGTGGTGGCATCCCTGCCGCAGTGACGTCTGGCGGTGGCACCGGCTACTTCGTCGATCCATTCCAAAAGCCTTCCGCCGAACAGTCTGCCGAAGCCGTTGATATCCGGATGAATGACCACATGCAATTGATGAGTCTCAGAATCGGAGACTTTTTTCGCAGGAAGCGTTTCTGTCTTTATTTCTTTATTATTTTCCTTATTATCTGTTGTATTCATGTTCTATAACCCTCACAATAATTATTTTTTCAGCTAAATAATGATGATGCATTAAGCATTTCATATTGTTTCAATGATCCAATGACGCTGGCAGGTTACGGATCATTGCAGAAATCAGCGTAAATAAAAATATATAAACGTAGTATAGCACACTCCTGAAGAAAATGCCATCCGCATAGGATTTTTGCTTTTGGGATATTCTATTGTGTGCAGAAGGGAATTCTTTGAAGAAACGTCGATAACTGCCGGGAGCAGAACTTTGCGAAAGGGGAACGGAAATGCTGATCAGACAATTATTGCTCATAGTAACCGGGGCCAGTTACGGCCTGCTGTCGGCAGCCGGAGTGTTTACAGTGCTGGTGGCGGTGGGGCTGATCCCCCGGTTCGCAGGCAAGACCCATACCGCACGTTATGTACTTCTCTATGAGGAAATGGTCATTTTCGGGACGCTGGCGGGATGTTTTGTTACGATTTTCCCAGAGTACAGTCAGTGGGGAAATTATCTGCGGGAACACTTCCCGGAACAGATGAGGCTGTGGACGGCAGCGGGCATTGGAGCACAGGCGGTTTTCGGGCTGTTTGCCGGAATGTTCATCGGCTGTCTGGCGCTGGCCATTGCTGAGATGCTGGACAGTATTCCTATTTTTGCCAGAAGAATCTCTTTCCGCCACGGGCTGGGCTGGGCCATTCTGGGGATGGCAGCGGGAAAGATCTGCGGGTCACAGTTTTATTTTGCCACAGAACTGCATCGGACCGTGCAATAAGCAGGGGAATTCTTCCGGAGGAGCAAGCACACAAATGATATGGACAATCCGGGAAAATATGTCTATGCAGAGCAGAAACGGCAGGAAGGGACAGGGTATATGAAGCAGCAGACGGTTTATCTGAAATGTGACAGAAGTGCGGAGGTGCAGGCACAGGATGTTTTCCTGAAAGATGTGGCAGAGATTCGCTGTCAGGATCCGGTATTGCAGGCAAAACTAAAAGCCATCAAAATTTATCATTTTCCCAAGGACGGCGAAAAACGATGTGTGATCAGTTGTCTGAAACTGGTAAGTCTTATGGAAGAAATCTGTCCGGAGATCGATGTGCAGGTGGTTGGAGAGACAGATGTGCTGGTGGAATGGATCTGTGTGAATAGACACAAAGGCTGGCAGCAGTGGATCAAGGCTGCTTTTGTGTGCCTGATCAGCTTTTTCGGTACAGCCTATACGATCATGGCTTACCATAATGATGTGGGGATCAATGAGGTTTTCACGGAAGTGTACCGGATGGCCATGGGTGCTGAACCCGGAGGCTTGAATACGTTGGAAGTATTCTATTCTCTTGGGCTGGCAGCTGGCATTATCGTTTTCTTCAATCATGTCGGTGGCAGGCGCCTGACCAAGGATCCTACCCCCGTCGAAGTCTCCATCAAAAACTACGAGACCGACGTGGATAAGACCCTGATCGAACAAGCAGGAAGAGAAGGAAAAGAGCTGGAAAGCTGACCTTCCCTTATTTTAGCGGAATCATTTCGGAATAAGAGGTATTCCCCTGGGAATCCTTCATGAAGAAGATGCATACGTAATTTTCCGGGTGATCCAGCGGCTGTACCACGGTATGATAATCACCGGTCAGATCCACATCGAAGCCCATCATCCAGCCGGATTTTTCCCAGTCGAAGAAGTTCAACAGATTACCGTTATCATCCCGGGTCACGTAGCTGCATCTTGCCATTAAGGACATAGTCTCATAGTCATCCAGATGGATCAACTGCTTGCTAACTTTGTACCGAATTCAGTACAAAATTAGTTATACCGAAAAAATAGTTATACCGAATTCTTTGCCAGAGCCCAATTT
>OMDO01000540.1_pt1 | contig 23978 bp, 29 predicted proteins | sample 1674051 | NCBI WGS metagenome assembly OMDO01 (sample SAMEA103958138, study PRJEB25191) | human gut metagenome | biome: human-associated habitat [ENVO:00009003]; feature: intestine environment [ENVO:2100002]; material: feces | place: Germany | collected 2013/2015 | reverse complement strand
GTAAATCAAACATTTCAGATACTTGGCCAATTGTATACATAATGATTCCTTTCTTGACCTAAAGTCAGCTTTAGATATTATACTAATATCAGTAGGTAATTGTGTCAATAAGGTTAAGATGTCAAAGAGGTGTCATTGATGCACAATTCCGTATTGTATTGGTTGTGGTGTATTAAAGGTGTAGAAATTATCGTGTATGCAAGTGAATATATATTTCGAGATATCTACATGATCGCAAGGACAACAGAAGATGAAATAAGCGTATATGCTTGGTAAGAACTTATAATGTTCCGATAAACGGCTTTGGATTATTCCGATAGATGTCTATTGTTCCGATAAAATGATATAATACTTCTAGATTAGGAGTGATAATCCATGTTTATGACTGTAAAACAGGCTTCTGAAAAATGGGGCATTTCCGAACGCAGAATAAGAACGCTTTGTTCCGATGGCAAAATATCGGGTGCATATCAAGAAAAAAGAATGTGGCATATTCCGATTGATGCCGTGAAGCCTGTTGACGGCAGATACAAGTCGCAGGAAAGTATTCTTTCGCAGATTGACCGTAAAAAAGCAGAGCTTGACAAATGCAGACCTTTGACCGAGGGTGAAGTTGAAAGGCTTAACGAGGAATTTATTGTCGAATACACATACAATTCAAATGCTATCGAGGGCAACACGCTGACTTTGCGTGAAACCGATTTGGTTTTAAGAGGACTCACCATTGCGCAAAAGCCGTTAAAAGACCATATGGAGGCTGTCGGTCACAAAGAGGCTTTTGACTATATATCACAGCTTGTAAAAGAAAAAGTTCCGATAAGTGAAAGCATTATAAAGCAAATTCATTTTTTGGTGCTTGCCGATAAAAGAGATGATCGTGGAGTTTATCGAAGAGTTCCCGTGCGAATTATGGGAGCACAGCACGAACCCGTTCAGCCGTACCTTATTGAGCCGAAAATGGAACAGCTGTTGATTGATTTTGCGGAAAGCAATGAACATATAATTACTAAACTTGCCCGTTTTCATATTGAGTTTGAGGGAATTCATCCATTTATTGACGGAAACGGCAGAACAGGCAGATTGCTTGTTAACCTTGAATTGATGAAATCCGGCTATCCGCCGATTGATATTAAGTTTGCCGACAGAATTGCTTATTATAATGCTTTTGACGAATATTATGTTAAGCATAATCTGTCTGCAATGGAAAAGCTTTTTGCAGGTTATGTCAACGAAAGATTGGATACCTATTTAAAAATGCTTAAAAGTAATTGACGAGGTGTGCTTATGAAAAAGGCAGCTGCAATAATTTGTGCTATTATTATTTTTGCGTTTTATTTAAGCGTGTCGAATTGTTGAATCAATCTAAAAAGTGTATCGTCTTATTGAAAACAGTTGAGTAAAAACAAAGGCTGACGATTTCTCGTCAGCCTTTTGTGTGTAATATTCGGTAATTATTCAGCCTTTTACTGCATATGATTTTCAAGGTGATTTTTCAATGCGGCAAAGGTTTCGTCGCTGATAATGTGTTCCATTTTGCAGGCATCTGCGGCGGCAGTTTCGGGATTAACTCCGAGCATAACAAAGAGCTTTGAAAGAACGGTGTGTCTTTCATATGTTTTTTCTGCAATTTCCCTGCCGAGGTCGGTGAGAATAAGCGAGCCGTCATCTCCGACTTTAAGATAACCGCCCTCTTTGAGAAGACCAACGGCACGGCTGACGCTCGGCTTTGAATATCCCATTTCTTCACATACATCAATTGATCTTATATAATTGCTCTTTTTTGAAAGAACATATATTGTTTCAAGGTACATTTCACCTGATTCTTTTAATTGCATAGTCTGCACTCCTTTACATTGTCTAATCATATCATGATATGAACAAAAAATCAATAAAATTAATTGTGCTTTCAATAATTATGAAAAAACGATTTACCGAAATCAACAAAAATAATATCCGAATTACAGGCGTGAAATATTCAATTTGCCAAAATTCAAAATAAAATAAAATTTTTTCGTAAGCCTATTGACATATTTCGAGTTTTATAGTACCATATAATCGGTTAGCGAGAGCTAACCTTTGATTAACAAATATTGTTAGTATCTGCTAACTTAAAGGAGATTGATTTTATGATGCCTTTGATGTTTGCTAACACAGGTGAAACCAATATTATAAAGAAAGTCGGAGGTTCTCCCGAGGTTAAAAAGCACCTTGAAAATCTCGGTTTTGTTGCCGGCGGAGAGGTTACCATTATTTCGTCGCTCGGCGGAAATGTTATTGTTAACGTAAAGGAAACACGAGTTGCAATCAGCGAAGAAATGGCTCGTAAAATTATGATTTGATTCTATGTAACAAACACACGGCGGAATTGTTCCGAGAGGTGTTTTTATATGGCTTTATGCTCAATTTTAGATGGAGGAAACTGTTATGAAAACTTTAAAACAGGCAAAAGTAGGTGAAACCGTAAAGGTTGTTAAGCTTCACGGTGAGGGCGCTGTCAAACGCAGAATTATGGATATGGGCATCACAAAGGGTGTTGAAATTTACATCAGAAAAGTTGCTCCGCTCGGAGATCCGATTGAAATTACTGTAAGAAATTATGAACTTTCGCTCAGAAAAGCCGATGCTGAAATGATCGAAGTTGAGTAATTCGGACTTGAAAATCCTACGGGAGAAATCCCGTATTTTTATAAATTACGGTTAGCTTTTGCTAATCTAAGAGAGGATAACTGATATATGGAAATTAAAATTGCTCTTGCAGGTAACCCTAACTGCGGTAAGACAACTTTGTTTAACGCACTCACGGGTTCCAATCAGTTTGTCGGTAACTGGCCCGGCGTAACTGTTGAGAAAAAAGAGGGTAAGCTCAAAAAGCACAAGGATGTTACAATTATGGACTTGCCCGGTATCTATTCACTTTCACCTTATACTCTTGAAGAGGTTGTTGCCCGTAACTATCTTGTAGGTGAACGCCCCAATGCGATTCTCAATATCATTGACGGTACTAACCTTGAAAGAAACCTTTACCTCACAACACAGCTTACAGAACTCGGTATCCCTGTTGTTGTGGCAATCAATATGATTGATCTCGTTAAGAAGAACGGCGATTCAATCAACATTGATGAGCTTTCAAGACAGCTTGGCTGTAAGGTTATGGAAATTTCGGCTCTTAAAGGCACAGGCATTATGGAAGCTGCCGAGGCCGCAATCAAAGCCGCAGGCTCAACAAAGACAGTTCCCATGCACAGCTTTAACGGTGTTGTCGAACACGCAATCGCTCACATTGAAGAGGCTGCGGTTCACGATATGCCCGAGGAACAGCAGCGTTGGTACGCTATCAAGATTTTTGAGCGTGACGACAAGGTTCTTGCAAAGCTTGACATTCCGCAGAATGTTATTGACCACATTGAAAAAGATATTCAGGCGGCTGAAAAAGAGCTTGATGATGACGCAGAGAGTATCATCACTAATGAGAGATACATCTACATTGCCTCAATCATCAAGAGCTGTTATAAGAAGAAAAACAAGGGTAAGCTTACAACATCGGACAAGATTGATAAGGTTGTAACCAACCGTTGGCTCGGTCTTCCGATTTTTGCGGTTATTATGTTCCTTGTTTACTACATCTCAATGCAGACAGTAGGTACTGCCGCAACTGACTGGGCGAATGACGGTCTTTTCGGTGACGGCTGGCACCTTTTCGGTATCGGCTCATCACAGGCTGCCGAGGCTGAAGAAACCTACGGTGATTCAGATGCAATTATCGAGGCATTCAATGCTCAGTACGGAAATGACGACATTGCCGAAGCTGTTGACCTTGAATCTAAAAATTATTCTGAAGATGCCGCTAAGGCTGCTCTTGCAGAACTCGTAAATCTCACACCTTCAGACGCAAGCGTTACATATTCTGTTCAGGATGAAGAAACTCTTGAAATTACAGAAACTCCCGATACTAAGAAATCTGATCTTGAAAAGGCTGTTTCAAACTACCTCAATACAGATTATAAAGAGGGTTACGGTGCTCCCGATGCCGCAACATACGGAATCTGGGTTCCCGGTATTCCAAAACTTATTGAGAACGGTCTTAACCAAATCAATTGTGCAGACTGGCTTCAGGGTCTTATCCTTGAAGGTATCGTAGCCGGTGTAGGTGCGGTTCTCGGCTTTGTTCCGCAGATGCTTGTACTCTTCATTCTCCTTGCTTTCCTCGAAAGCTGCGGTTATATGGCTCGTATCGCATTCGTGCTTGACCGTATTTTCCGTAAGTTCGGTCTTTCGGGTAAGTCGTTTATCCCAATGCTTGTCGGCACAGGCTGCGGTGTTCCGGGTATCATGGCGTCCCGTACAATCGAGAATGAGCGTGACCGTCGTATGACAATTATGACAACAACATTCATTCCTTGCGGTGCTAAACAGCCGTTCATCGCTATGATCGCAGGTGCTATCTTTGGTGGTTCACCGTGGATTGCAACATCGGCTTACTTCATCGGTATGGCTGCAATCGTAGTTTCAGGCATTATGCTTAAAAAGACAAAGATGTTCTCAGGCGACCCCGCTCCGTTTGTAATGGAGCTTCCGGCTTATCATCTTCCGACAGTAGGCAACCTTCTCCGTTCAATGTGGGAGCGTGGCTGGTCATTCATCAAGAAAGCCGGCACAATCATTCTCCTTTCTACAATCTTTGTTTGGTTCACAACATACTTCGGATTTGTTGACGGTTCATTCCGTATGCTCGGTGAGGACGAAATCGGAAACTCAATTCTTGCCGCAATCGGTAACGGTCTTGCATGGATTTTTGCACCGCTCGGCTGGGGCAACTGGCAGGCAACCGTTGCATCTATCACAGGTCTTGTTGCTAAGGAAAACATCGTTGGTACAATGGGTATCCTTTATCCGGGCGGATGGACGGAAATCGGTGCCGCATTCACAGGACTCAGCGGTTTCTCGTTCCTTCTCTTCAACCTTCTCTGCGCTCCTTGCTTTGCCGCTATGGGTGCTATCAAGAGAGAGATGAACAACATCAAGTGGTTCTGGTTCGCAATCGGTTACCAGTGTGTATTTGCTTATGTAATTGCATTTATGGTATTCCAGTTCGGTTCAATCTTTGCAGGCGGTCTTAATGTAATCGGTCTTATCTTTGCCGTTGCAGTACTTGCATTTATGATTTATATGCTCGTAAGACCTTACAAAGAGGCTACAACTCTTAAAGTTAAGCCGGCTAAGAAGTAATAAATTTATTGATTAACAAATGGGAGGAATAAATATGTTGGAATGGTTAGCGGCTAATATCGGCACAATCATTGTTGCATTAATTGTTATTGCCGTGATTGCTTTTGTGGTTGCCCGTATGGTAAAAGACAAAAAAGAGGGCAAATCCTCCTGCGGTGCAAACTGTGCGCACTGTGCGTGTCACGGTGACTGCCATAATCATAAGTAAATGTTTTGTAGGGGGTACAGCTAAAAAGCTGTACCCCTTCTTGTTTGTTATTGAAATTATGAATTTGGTGTTGAAGAAATTTTACGGTGTAAAGTGTATTCAGAACTGTTCTGAATCGTAAAAAATAAAAGGAGAGATAAATATGGAGTATGTTTTTTACGGATTGCTTGCCGTGGCATTCATTGCGTTTGTGGTTCTCGTAATCAGAAGTTACAGGAAAAAGCTTGCAAGCGGATGTTGCGGTGCAAGTGACGAAAGCGTTAAGAAAAACAAGGTTGCCGATAGGGATAAGTCACATTATCCCTATGAAAAAACTCTTGTTGTTGACGGAATGGTCTGTAAAAACTGTTCCGCAAGAGTAGAAAACGCACTCAATTCAATTGACGGTGTGTGGGCGGAAGCCGATGTTTCTTCCGGCAGGGTTACGGTCAGAATGAAAAGAGAAATTGAGGATAAAGTCCTCAAAAAGACAGTTAACGATATAGGCGCATACACCGTTATGAAGGCGGAATAAGGTCTTTTAGGAGAAGAGAGGCAACCTTATGGCAGTATTGCAGAAAATTGACAATCCATACGGTATGATACAGACTGTTGAACACTGCGAATCGTTCAGCATATACCGTTCACAGGACAGCACGGGCGATTGCGAGGTCACCGTGTATCCTGTGTTTTCAGGCATTGAGCTTGTGTATTACGATGTTCATATGCAAAGTTGTGACATTAATCTTTCAAAGGGAAGAGAAATGCTCATCATCACGCATTGTCAGGAGGGCAGAATTGAGTTTGAATACAAAAACGGCGAATATCTTTACCTTGCGTCGGGTGATTTGTCGATACAGAAGAACACGGAGAACATCCGACACAGATATTGTCCGCTGAGCCACTACCACGGTGTGTCGGTTGCAATTGATATGAACCGTGTGCCAAGGTGTTTTTCGTGTATTCTTGACGATGTTTTTGTCAGCCCTGAAGAGCTTGAAATGAAATTCTGTTCCGAAAAGCCGTACTCAATTATGCGTGAAAATATCAGCATTGAGCATATTTTTTCGGAACTCTATTCCGTTCCCGAAAATATCCGAAAGGGTTATCACAAGGTTAAGGTGCTTGAACTTCTTTTGTTTTTGAGCGGTCTTGAATATAAGGGTGAGAGTGAGGAAAGACGATATTTTTCTCGCTCACAGGTTACCGCCGCAAAAGAGGCAAAAAAATATCTGCTTGCTCACCTTGACGAGCATATAACAATTACGGAGCTTGCCGATATGCTCGGCATCTCTTCCACTTCTCTCAAAATCTGTTTTAAGGGTGTCTACGGCGATACGATTAACGGCTATATAACGAACTGTAAAATGCAAAAGGCCGCCTCGCTTTTGAAAAACACCGACAAAAGTGTTCTTGAAATTGCAGGAATTGTCGGCTACAACAACGGCAGTAAGTTTGCGGGTGCTTTCAGAAGGGTGATGAACAAGTCGCCGAATGAGTACAGAAAATCGCTCGTCTGAACAGAGCCTTATATGTCCGTAAAGAGCAGTAAAAAGACTTTGTAAGGTGCTATAATAACATTGTCGAAAAGATACGCCTATATTCTTTTCTGACAGACTGCGGAAATATCCGCAGAGTATTTGATGATTACTTTGCCGGGTAATTATTCATAATATCTCTTCTCCTTTCAGGGACAGCGTTTGCTGTCCCTAAATCTTTGCTGAAATTGTCTGTCCGTTTGGAGCGTAGAAAACCTTTTAAGAGCCGATAACAACATTGATTGATGGTATATTTTAACTGTAAGATAAAGACAACAAAATAGTCTTGCTTATGGAATTAAGTTAGCAAAAGCTAACTGTGAAACAATTATCGGATAATCACTGTGGTGTATTTATTCAATTCTATTCAAATCATTCATTCAATTATTTAGAGGAAAAGATGTCAGAAGATTTAATTATCAAGCATTGTTCCCCAACGCTTGCAGGAATAAAAACGGCTAACCTTTTTAATTGTCCGTACTCATCACGGCTTGAGTGCGAATGTGATGTGAGAAAGCTGAATAAAATGTTCTGCAAAAAGGGAATAAAAGTTCTGCCACTGAAGTTCAGCAACGGAAAGGCTTTAATCTATATTTTTCGCCCGTCCAAGCTTGCTGTTGATTTGTCCGATGAATATGCGTGCAAGCTGCTTGAGTCGCAGGGGTATCATTCACACGATGCTGCACGCTGTATAAGGGAGCTTCGCCACCGACTTAAAGACTCAACAGAGTTCCCACACGAAATCGGACTGTTCCTCGGTTATCCTCCCGAAGATGTCCGTGGCTTTATTCTTCATAAAGGAAATTGCTGTAAATATTCAGGTTGCTGGAAGGTTTACGGTAATGAAGAAAAAGCAGCCAAAGAGTTCGCCAAATTCAAAAAATGTTCTGACATCTATTACTCTAAGTGGTTACAGGGCACACCTATTCAGAAACTGACGGTTGCGTGTAACTGACTTAAAGTGTAATCAAGTACAAAAACTGAAAGGTGAGTATATAATATGAGTAAAGTAGCAGTAGTATTCTGGAGCGGTACAGGTAACACAGAGCAGATGGCGGAAGCCGTTGCCGAGGGTGCAAAGTCCGCAGGCGCAGAAGTTACTCTTGCAAATGTAAACGATTTTGATTCTTCATCGGTTGCCGATTTTGACAGCATTGCATTCGGTTGTCCTGCAATGGGTGCGGAGGTTCTTGAGGACAGCGAGTTTGAGCCTGTTTTCAATGAATGTGAAAGTGCTTTAAACGGCAAAAGCATTGCCCTCTTCGGTTCATACGGCTGGGGTGACGGCGAATGGATGAGAAACTGGGAAGACACCTGTAAGGGTGACGGTGCAAACCTTGTTTGCGAAAGCGTTATTTGTAACGATGCTCCCGATGACGACGCCCTTGAGGCTTGCAAAAAGCTTGGTGCATCACTTGCTTAACTTAGGCTGTAAGTATTCAATTAGTTAATACCAATTTCATAATTTCATAGAAACGCCTGTTTACGCTTGTAAGCAGGTGTTTTTATTTGTTCATCATTAATATTTATATTCTGTTTGCGAATTATGAATAAGACTTTAAAAAATCCTGCAAAAATTCCCTTTGTTTATTCCAAAAAAACTTGATTTTAAAGCTTTGTTGTATTAAAATAGGCAATGGATACATATAGAAAAGGAAGTAATTGGTATGCTTACATTAGACAAAATCTATCACGCATCATATGTTTTGAAGGATGTTATCAGACAGACTAATATTGTTCAGGCAAGGGGTATTTGTGATGATTGTGATGTTTATCTCAAACCCGAAAATCTTCAGATTACAGGCTCATTCAAGGTAAGAGGTTCAGGTTACAAGATTTCTCAGCTTACCGAAGAAGAAAAGGCAAGAGGTGTTATTGCCTGTTCTGCGGGCAACCACGCTCAGGGTGTTGCACTTGCTGCTACAAAGTACGGTATCAAGTCGCTTATCTGTCTGCCTGACGGTGCACCTATTTCAAAGGTTGAGGCTACTAAGAACTACGGAGCCGAGGTTTGTATGGTTCCGGGTGTTTATGATGACGCTTATAACGAGGCTTTAAGACTTCGTGATGAAAAGAACTATACATTTATCCACCCGTTTGACGATGAAAATGTAATTGCAGGTCAGGGTACAATCGGTATCGAAATTATGAACGAAATGCCCGATGTTGACGCTGTTGTATGTGCAATCGGCGGCGGCGGACTTATTTCGGGTGTTGCCTGTGCAATCAAGAGCCTTAATCCTAACATTAAGGTTTACGGTGTTCAGGCAGAGGGTGCTCCTTCAATGGTTGAGTCAATCAAGAACGGCGAGCCTGTTCATCTTGACAGCGTTTCTACAATTGCCGACGGTATTCAGGTTAAAGAACCGGGTGAGCATACATTTGAATATGTGAAGAAGTATGTTGACGATATCGTAACAGTAAGCGATGACGAAATTTCATCTGCAATTCTCAAGCTTATTGAGTCGCAGAAGATGATTGCCGAGGGCGCAGGCGCAGCTCCTTTGGCTGCTGTAATGTTCAACAAGCTCCCCGTTAAGGGCAAGAAGGTTGTTTGCGTTGTATCAGGCGGTAACATTGATGTTACAATCCTTTCAAGAGTTATCAAGCGTGGACTTCTCATGACAGGCAGACAGCAGACTTTCTGTGTTGAACTTCAGGATAAGCCGGGTCAGCTCGTTGCCGTTTCAAATATCATTGCCGAAAAGGGCGCAAATGTAATTTCTATCCACCACGAAAGAGGCGGAGAGGGTACAGATGTAAACGGTTGTTACCTCCGTGTTGTTCTTGAAACAAGAGATTTTGCTCAGATTAAAGAAATTCGTGATGCACTTGTTGACGCAGGCTTTAAGCTTGTTTAATCAGTAATTTTTAATATATTGACAGGAGGTCATTATAATGGAAAAGGTTTATACTAAAAATGCTCCCGATGCTATCGGTCCGTATTCACAGGCTGTAAAGGTAAACGGTCTTGTTTTTACATCCGGTCAGATTGCAATTAACCCTGCAACAGGTAATGTTGAGGCTGCAACAATTGAGGCTCAGACAGAACAGGTTTGCACAAACCTTAAAAATGTTCTTGAGGCATCAGGCAGTTCACTTGAAAAGGCTGTTAAGACAGTTTGTTTCTTAAAAAATATGGAAGATTTCGGTGCTTTCAATGAGGTTTACGGTAAGTATTTCACATCAAAGCCCGCAAGAAGCTGTGTTGCAGTAAAACAGCTTCCAAAGGATGTCCTTGTTGAAGTTGAGGTTATTGCAGAAGCTTAATTCTGATTAAGAATTAAAAATAATATCCGTATAAAAATTACAATCCCGATTAACCGTAAAAAGTTAATCGGGATTTTTGTGTTTATATTTGAAATATATGTTGTTATGAGAATGTAGGGGCGGATAGTTTGTAATGCCCACAAAACATATCAAGCCCGAGCGTAGCATTGTAATTGTTTGTACAATTTATCAACAATACTTTTTAAAATAAAAAAATCGGGAATAAGAATTTGCGTTTGTACACAAAACTTATTCCCGAAATTATCGAACAATTTAATTCTATTAGCCGACAGCCTTTAAAAGCTCGTCAACCTTATTTGTCTTTTCCCATTCAACACCGAGTTCTTCTCTGCCCATATGACCGTAAGCGGCAAGTGGGAGATACTTTGTTTCCGTGAGCTTGAGCTGTCTGATGATAGACTGCGGACGGCAGTCAAATACCTTTTCAACAGCGTTTGCAAGTTCTTCGTTTGAATATTTTGATGTGCCGAATGTGTCAACCATAATTGAAACAGGCTTTGCAACACCGATTGCATATGCAAGCTGAATTTCGCACTTCTTGGCAAGCTTAGCAGCAACAATGTTCTTTGCAATATATCTTGAGTAGTAAGCGGCACTGCGGTCAACCTTTGTCGGATCTTTACCGCTGAATGCACCGCCGCCGTGACGAGAAAATCCGCCGTAGGTATCAACAATAATCTTTCTGCCTGTAAGACCTGAGTCGCCAACAGGACCGCCGATTACAAATCTGCCTGTCGGGTTTACGAAAATCTTTGTGTTCTCGTTCATAAGCTCAGCAGGGATAATCGGTTTGATAACATACTCGATAATGTCTTTTCTAATCTGCTCAAGTGTAACATCTTCATCATGCTGTGTTGAAATTACAACCGTGTCAATGCCGACAATCTTGTCATCGTCATACTCAACAGTAACCTGAGTTTTGCCGTCGGGACGGAGATATGAAAGAGTGCCGTCTTTTCTTACCTTTGTAAGCTGTTTTGCAAGCTTGTGGGCAAGAGAAATTGGCATCGGCATAAGTTCGGGTGTTTCATCACACGCATAACCGAACATCATGCCCTGATCACCTGCACCGATCTGATTGTCAGTATCGCTTTCGCCGTCTTTAAGCTCAAGGCTTTCGTTTACGCCCATTGCAATGTCGGGTGACTGTGCGTCAATTGATGTGAGAACCGCACAGGTGTTGCCGTCAAAACCGCACTTCGGATCGTTGTAGCCAATGTTGTTTACAACCTTTCTTGCAACATCTGCGATGTCAACATAGCAATCGGTTGAAATTTCACCCATAACATGAATCATGCCTGTTGTAGCTGTAACCTCACAGGCAACATGAGCGTTTTTATCCTGAGAGAGGATTTCGTCAAGAACTGCGTCGGAAATCTGGTCACACACTTTGTCGGGATGACCTTCCGTTACAGACTCGGATGTAAATAAATGTTTAGCCATTTAGAAAACTCCTTCCAAAAAAATAAGCACCGTTCATCCGAAAGGTGCCGTGTTTACTCATCTTTCGGTAAATACCGCAGGATTTGGCACCTTGCATACGCAGGTTGCCGGACTTCACAGGGCCTGTCCCCTCAGTCACTCTTGATAAGATCATTCTTATTCAATTCTATAAATAGATTATACAGTATCTTTCGACAAATTTCAAGATTAATTTGCAATTTTAAAAAGGTAAAAATAGTAAATATTTCAGCCGTTTGGATTGAAAATTTTAACTTATAGTGCTAAAATTAACCCGAGGTGACTGAAAATGAGTATTACCGTGAGAGAATACGGGGAAAATGATATTAATGGTATGATTTCCGTATGGAATGAAGTTGTAAGGGACGGAGTTGCCTTTCCGCAGACTGAAGAACTTGATTTTGAAAGCGGAAAAAAGTTTTTTGCAGAACAAAGCTGTTGCGCAGTTGCAGTTGATGAAAACTGTGAAGTTCTCGGAATGTATATTCTTCATCCAAATAATATCGGCAGATGCGGTCATATTTGTAATGCAAGCTATGCGGTTTCCTCATCGTCAAGGGGAAAAGGTGTCGGCAGAAAGCTTGTGTCGGATTGCCTTGAGCGTGCTAAAAAATACGGCTTCAAAATTTTGCAGTTCAATGCTGTTGTGAGAACCAACAAACCTGCAAGAAAACTTTATGAAAGCCTTGGCTTTGTAAAACTCGGAGTTATTCCAAAAGGCTTTTTGATGAAAGACGGTCACTATGAGGATATCTGTCCTTATTATAAAGAACTTTAAAATTTCAATTTAATCAGGAGGACAAGAAATATGATTATTGATTTTAAGCATATGGAAGAGCAGATTTTGCCAAATTTTAAAGGCGGAGAAAAGGCATATGCCGTAAAGAAATTCACGGATGACAGAAATATGATTATGCACGGTCGCCTTGAAAGCGGTGCGTCAATCGGACTTCACACTCACGAGGGCAACTGCGAAATGTTCTACATTATTGAGGGAACAGGCAAGGTGCTTATGGACGGCGAGTATGAAAGGGTTGAAGCAGGCGTGTGCCACTATTGCCCGAAAGGTCATACACACAGCCTTATTAATGACAGCGACTCCGACCTTGTGTTCTTTGCAGTTGTTGCAGAGCAGAAGTAATTCTATTTTAAGCTTTTAATTTCCGATTATTCTCTGTTGTATCTCAAATCCCTGAGCAAAAACTAAAACAGGGGTGATTACGGTGAACAGAAATGCAGAAAAACTCGGAGAAAAATGGGATTTGCCGCTTGGCTTTACAATGGCACTCGGCGAAAATCCCGACGCAATGTTTGTCTTTTCAAGTATGCCGAAAAAGTACCGTGAAAGCTGCATTGATAGGGCGAGAAACGCAAATTCCCGTTCCGAAATGCAGAGAATAGTATCGGATATAGCACAAAAATCTTTTAATGATTTTATAGGCTAACAAAAAAGCAACGAAGCAAAAACTTCGTTGCTTTTAAATTACCGTATGTTATTCGTTTGCACTTTTATAAAAATCTCTTTTACCGATAAGCTCGCTTGCATTTCTCCAACGAACTTTCTTTGAACAGATGACCGTGCCTTTATAATTGTGTATGTCATCTTCCTTTACATCACTGCTGTCACACCAATAAATAAGACCGTCTTTTATGAAAAATGATGCGTCTAATATTTCACAGGTGTAGTCCGGATTTACAGGGTACATTCTTATATACTCAAGTTCCGAAAACTCAAGTTCAAGTGCGGAAATATCCTCAAATTGTCGCTGAATAAGAACTGTTAATGTACGCTTTGTGTTTACCGGCGACATTGACAGATTCTTTTCGACATAAGCACCGCTTGAATATTTTATTTCTTTTATGCAACTGTCGTGAAATCCGATAATTTCTTTCATGAAATTGTCAATTTCATGCTGTGTATGAAGTTCTTTCCACATACATATCTCCCCACGATAAATAGAATATGTAAACGATTATACAATATTCCGACCTTTAATTATATTGGTAAACTGTACAATCATTTTATGTCTGCTTTGTTAATAAAGCCAAAACTGCACCCCGACAAACCAAAACTGCCACGACAATGCACGAGGAGGGACATATGATAAAAAAACCAACCCGACCGATTGCGGAATTTTGTTGTAAAAATATTGACTTTCTATTATATGTACGCTATAATGTACATATAATGATATAGGAGGTGCGATTGTGATTAATACTAATGTAACTAATTTCAGAAAACAAATTTTTGAATTGATTGATCAGACTGTAAAGTATAATGAACCTATAAACATCAGCACCAAAAGCGGAAATGCTGTTCTTATAAGTGAAGAAGATTATAATAATCTTGTTGAAACAATGTATCTTAATTCAATTCCCGGTATGAGTGAAAAATTAAAGGACGGAATTGAAACTCCGCTTGAGGAGTGTGAAGAATTTGAGTGGTAATTATAAGCTGATGATTACAAAATCAGCACAAAAGGATAAGGAGAAAATCAAGCAGTATCCTGCATTAAAGCGTAATGTGCAGAATTTGTTTGAACTTATCAGCGAAAATCCTTTTCAAAATCCACCGCCTTATGAACGGCTTATCGGAAATTTGAAACAATGCTATTTACGCAGAATAAATTCTCAGCACAGACTTGTCTATATGGTTTATGAGGAAGAAAAAATCGTAAAAATAATCTCTATGTGGTCACATTATGAGTTTTAACAGAAAATCAGTTTATAAACATGAAAAGGCACCTTCAATGTGTGATGTCATTTTTTACGCCTTACAAACTGTACCTATAAAAATTCTGAAAATTGTACATACAAATAATGACAGTTGTGTTGTATAATGACAACATCACAAGATAAATGTTGAACTGTTCAGAAATTTTAAGGCGTGGTATGATGACAAAAAAAGCTGTATTAATCAATGATCTCTCAGGGCTTGGCAAGTGTTCGCTGACGGCGGCAATCTCTGTTTTGTCCGTAATGGGCATTCAGGCGTGTCCTATGCCGACAGCCGTTTTGACAAGTCAGACGGGATTTGAAAGCTTTTACTGCAACGATTGCACTGACAAGCTTGATTATTACACAAGTGAATGGAAAAAACTCGGCTTTCAGCCTGACGGAATCTATACGGGTTTCCTCTCAAGCGAAAAGCAGGTGGACAAAATTCTTTCATTTATAGACAGCTTTGAAACCGACGACACGCTTGTACTTGTGGATCCGGTTCTCGGTGACGGCGGAAGAACCTACAGTCTTTATACCGAAACTCTCGGCAAAAAGATGAAAAAACTTGTTTCTGTTGCCGATGTAATCACCCCTAACCTTACCGAATGTTGTATTCTGTGTGATACCGACTATTCAGAACTGATTGAAAATGCCGATTCTCCCGATTTTCTCGATACGGTTGCAGAGCTTGCCAAAAAGCTTTTGAAACTCTACAAGGTGAAAACCGTGATTGTTACAGGCATTGAGCATAAAATTTCCGATGAGGTTACAAAGATTGACAATCTTATTGCAACCGATGATGAGGTGTTTTGTGTCAGCTGTGAAAAGACGGGCGGAAGTTATTCGGGTACAGGCGACTTGTTTGCCTCGGTTGTCTTTTCGGGACTGCTCCGTGGTGACAGCCTGAAAGATACCGTAAATCTGGCGGTAAAATTCATACAGACCTCGCTTTGTGAAACCGTTAAACTCGGTATTCACCGCAACGAGGGTATTGAATTTGAAAAACATTTAAAAATGCTTTTGTGAGGAAATTACTATGACTGCTAAAACTGTTTCAAAAACCGATTCAAAATATAATGTAAAGCTGATTGCAATTACGGCAATGTGTGCGGCTCTTATTACCGTTACAACTGCTTTTATCAAGATTCCGTCACCGCTTGGATACTCTCATGCAGGCGACTCTATGATTTATCTCGCCGCAAGTATTCTTCCCGGACCTTTCGGAATTATCGCATCATCAATCGGCGGCGCTCTTGCCGACCTTATTTCTGGTTATCCGCATTGGGCAATCCCAACAGCTATTATCAAGGCTATCAACGCAGTTCCGTTTGTGCTTTGCAGAATGGCGATGAAGAAGCGTGGCAAAGATGAAAAAATCATCAGTCCGTCATCACTTCTTATGCTCATTCCAACAACAATCGTTACAATCGGCGGTTACTTTATTGCAAACGGTCTTATGTATGACTTTGGTGCCGCAATTGCGGAACTTCCCACTTGCTGGTTGCAGCCCGGTGTAGGAGCATTAATCTACATTGTTGTAGGCATCGGTCTTGATAAAATCAATTTCAAGAAAAAACTCTCGCTTTAATGTGAGTTTCAATAAGGAGAAGAAAACATAATGGCAGATATTCTTTATGTGTACAAAACATCTATCTATGCTAATCTGACGAACAAATGCCCTTGCAGATGCACATTCTGTATCCGCAACAATACCGATTCGGTCGGCAGTGCAGATACACTCTGGCACAAGCATGATCCGAGTATGGAGGATATTAAAAAGGCTGTTGATGATTTTGATTTCACAGGCTACAATGAGCTTGTATTCTGTGGCTACGGCGAACCGACTTCAGCTCTTGACAATATGCTTGAAACCGCAAAATATGTAAGGGAAAAGCACCCCGACATCAAACTCAGACTCAACACAAACGGTCTTTCTGACAGAATCAACAACAAGCCCACAGCTGAGTTGATTTCAAAGTATATTGATTCTGTTTCAATCAGCCTCAATACCTGTTCATCGGAAAAGTATGACGAAGTTTGCCGTCCTGTTTTTGACCATGCGTATGAGTCAATGCTCAAATTTGCAGAGGATGCAAAGAAATATTTTGAACATACGCAGTTTTCAATCGTAGATACAATCCCCGAGGAGGACATCAAGGCTTGTCAGAAAATTGCCGATGACAGGGGAATTCATCTCAAAATCAGAAAATATTCCGATTAATCGTTAATTTTAATTTTTCATTTCATTTTATATTTCAGAAGTAAAGCCGACTTGTTGTTATGACAGGTCGGTTTTATTTTTATTCGGTATGTCATCCGCAACTGTCCGATAGGACAATTTCACTTTCAATTGATTCTATTCTTAAAGCCGTATATCCACCGCCTTGACGGAGGTAATTTTAATTGCTATAATTTATACAAATGGGGTGGTGCTTTGAAAAAGACAAGACTGTTGAAAATTGTCCTCAAACGGACGGGCGCAATTAAGCTTTTGTGCAGTTATGTTATCGTGTTTTTTGCGGTGAGTGTTGCAATATGGATTTTTGAGCCGAACATAACACGGCTTTTTGACAGCATATGGTACTGTTTCAGCGTTGCCACAACAATAGGACTCGGAGATGTGCTTGCAACAACGCTTGTCGGCAGAGTGCTTTCAATCTTTCTTTCGATATGTTCAATTCTTATCATTGCGGTAGTCCCCGGTGTAATCACAAGCTACTATGTCGAAAGCACAAAACTTCGTGCTGATGAAAGCAGTGCAAAGTTTCTTGATGACCTTGAACATCTTCCCGAACTTTCAAAAGAAGAGCTTGTCGAGCTTTCCGAAAAGGTAAAAAAGTTCAATCGTAAAAAGTAAATTTAATAAATGCGGACATAAAAAATCCCGACAGTATCAAAAACATACTGTCGGGATTTTGCTTTTAAAGAAATATATTAACTTATTTTATGAATTCCTGAACAATCAAAATCAGTACAAGAACAGGGAGTACATACTTGAAATACGGCTTTAAAGCCTTTGAAAATTTAATGCCTTTACCGGTGTTACACTCATCAAGGTAGTTGTCAAATCCCCAACCGAATTTTGTAACGCAGAAGAGGAGATACACAAGTGAACCTACAGGAAGAAGGATATTGCTTACGAGAAAATCTTCCATACCGAGAACATTCTGACCGAAAATTTGGAAACCGCTCCAAATGTTGAAACCGAACACACACGGCAAACTTGCGATAAGAATGATGATTGTGTTGATAAGAACAGACTTCTTTCTGCTGATGCCGAACATATCAATCCAGAACGAAATGATGTTTTCAAACACGGCAATGATTGTTGAGAAGCACGCAAAAGTCATAAACAGGAAGAACAGAGTACCCCAAATTCTTCCGCCGGCCATATTTACGAACACATTCGGAAGTGTTACGAAAATCAGAGCAGGGCCTTGGTCGGGCTGAACACCGTATGAAAAACAAGCGGGGAAGATGATAAGACCTGCCATAATCGCAACAAATGTGTCAAGTGCGCAAATTTTGATTGACTCACTCGGCAGAGTGTGGTCTTTTGACATATAACTGCCGAAAATTTCCATTGCCGCAATGCCAAGGCTGAGTGTGAAGAATGCCTGATTCATAGCGGATGAAATAACATTGCCAAGTCCGATTTCATTCACCTTGTCCAAATCGGGAATAAGGTAGAAGCTGAGTCCCTCGCCTGCACCCGAAAGGAATAAGCTGTTGCCTGCGAGTACAAGAATGAGTATGAGCAACGCAATCATCATAACTTTGCTGACTTTTTCAATGCCCTTTTGAATACCTCTGCTGCAAACAAGGAATCCGAGGACGGTGATAATCGCCATCCAAATTACCATTTCAAGCGGATTTGACTGCAATTCGTTGAATACTCCGCCAACTTGCTCCGAGGTCATTCTGCTTTCAAATGAACCCGTCGCAAATTTGTAGAAGTAGCTCGTCATCCAACCCGAAACCGTGGTGTAGTACATCATCAAAAGGTAGCATCCGAGCATACAGAACCAGCCGTGAATGTGCCACTTGCTCTTTGGCTTTTCAAGTTTTTTGTAGCCGAGAACAGCACTTTTTCTGCTCGCTCTTCCGACTGCAAGTTCCATTGTCAAAACAGGAACTCCCATAAGAACGAGGAAGATTAGGTACAAAAGTACAAATAGTCCGCCGCCGTTCTGTCCTGCAACATACGGAAATCGCCACACATTGCCGATTCCGATAGCGCAACCCGCACTTACAAGGATAAACCCAAGTCGGGATTTAAAATTTTCTCTTTCCATAAACGAATTCTCTCCTATAAAAACAAACTCTTTGATTATACAAAAAATTCACACATTTGTCAAGATGCTCTGTTTTTAATAAATGAAGAATTTTCGCAAAAAAACCGCATAAATAAGCCGTTTTTTAGAGCAGAGGGTAGATAATGGGACAGTGGTTTATGGTATAATATTATTAAAGAAAAGGAAAGGAAAAACCTAGTTAAAAGGGCAATAACAATAATTGTTACTAAGTTAATGAAAGGCGGAAATTATTATGTTAATGAATTGTAAAAGAAAGATCCACGAAAAGCTTGTGTTTGAAAACGCACCGCAAAATCCCGAAGCAATCAAGGGTATCCGTGCATACCTTTTGGCGCTGCTTTCCTATGCAACGATGTCGAAGAGATGTGAAAATGCTGACTTTGATTTGCATATTGATATTGAGGGCGATGAAACGCTTTTTGAAACCGAAGACGAAAGTGCGGGCGAGATAATCCAGAAGTTCGGTAATCACGGCGGATTCACAATTGACATCACCTGCAGCGGAAAATTTGTGAATATCGGCAACTGTTCCGATGAGGAATTTATCACGGTGGCGTGTTTTCCTGATAGAGTTCCAAGCATTTTTGATTGCCTTGAAAATTCTGGCGAAAAGGACTTCAAGTACGGAAAAATAGCTTATTTTGACGGCATTGATTTGTGGTTATCCCAGTACATTGACGATAAAACCTGTATGGACAATGTTTTTGATTTTGGCGACATTGTTGAGAAAAAGGACTTCGCAATTCCAAATTTGTGGAATAGTGAAATGTTTCTTGTTATCGCATTTGATTTTGAAAAGTATCACGATGAAGCTGAGGAAATCAAGAATATAATCGAAAGATATATTTATGTTGATGATGAAAAAGCATTTAAAAAGTGCCGCAAAAAGTGGGATGAGGAAATGATAATCGGAATTGACGGTGTGCAGTGGATTCCCGAAAATGTGGGAGAAATCGTTGCATTTACCGATGAAATCAACGAAGTGCTTCCTCGCCTTGACAGGGATGAAGATGTAGGAATTGAATCGTGTGGACTTTTCTGCAATATGGACGAGTTCTTCTCGGCGCAGATTTATGCAGACAATGAGAAACATTGCTTTAAAGTTGTTGCGGTTCAGTCCGTAGTATGAAAAAAGGGAAGGATTTCTCCTTCCCGATAAAAAGTTTGATTATTCTATTATGATGTTATCAACGCCGTGACTGAGGATTACATTGATAAGCTCGTTTCTTGAATAATTTGTTTCTGCGGCAGAGCCAAGTGGCAGTGTTAATAGTTCAACTGAACCTGTGACAAACACAACAGACAGTAATGTTCAAAATGTCACTGTAAATAATTCTGCTAATTCAGATAGTAGTACAAATGTTGAATATTCTCAGAATTTTGTTCAGGTTAATCCGAAAAAGAAACCTGCTCCAATAAAAATAGTGATACCTGTAGTGATATTATGTGTTTTGGCGGCTGTTTTGATTGCACCATTGATTGACGCAAATCCTGTTGTTTCTAACAGTTTGGTTGGAAAATGTAAGAACAGCAACGAAACAACATATGTATTTAATGAAAATGGTATTCAGTACTACTACAACTTACATACCTTGGTAATAAATGCATTTTCAGACGATTTTAAAGACGCTACTTTTGATAGAATTCATCTTTCAGAAAGTGATTTGCAGTAAACAAAAACGAGGAAGGCATAAAACCTTCCTCGTAATTTTTTTGCTATTTTGTTAAGTCGAAAAGTGAAAATTCAAAAATTAAAACTTAATTGAGTCTGTGAAATCGTCATCTGTATCATCTTCAGATTCGTCAAAATAATCGGCATCGTCAGAATCGCTTTCATCTTCGTGAATGTCAATCATATCGAACTCGTCATATGTAACAGCCTTGTTGAGCTTAAAAAAGTTTGTCTGGCAGAAGTAACGGCAGACACGGATGTAGTTGAGAAATTCGGAAGTTTCATTCTCGTAGTCCTCGGCAGAAACACCCTCTTTGATGATAAGCAACATCTCGACAATCTGCGAGTTACTGATAAAGAAGTTGTTATGCTCCTCAAAAATTATAAAAATGTCGTCATCATCGAGGTCGTACTTTTCGCAGGCATAAAGTGCCTCGCTCTTTGAATTCCTCACAACCCTGTAAATCTCAAAATCAATCATATCAGGCTCATCACAATCAATGTTACCCATAACGCAGAGTTCAAGAAAAGTCTTGCTCATAACAGCCTTGTCGGTCAGTTCAAGGTCAAAGTGCTTTTCAAGAGAAATGATAAGCTCGTCCTGTGACTTTACACCCGGTGTGATGAGTGGCTTGTATCGTTTGATGAGTTTGTTTTTATAAAATTCCGAATTTTCATACTTTAATGAAAGATTAGCGGCAATGTTGTCAAATATATTCATCGTTATCTCCTTAAAAAACAAGTGGTTTTTATGTTTACAAGTAAATTATAATCGAATTTAAGGATAAAATCAATATGCTTTTTGAATATAATGCCCAAACAGATTTATAAATTCGCAGTTTTCATTTATAATCTTAATGTAGAATGACAAACTTGTAGGGGCGGATATCATCCGCCGGCCTTGATGCTATCATATGTTTTTCTGAATGTTTTGATATGATAAAAATTGTGTATTCGTAATATTGAAGTGAAATATATGGTAAGCAGAAAACGGTAAGGAGGAGAGTCATGAACTTGTTTGATAAAATGAAAAAATATCAGCCCCCTGAAAAACCGAATGACGGTGAATTTAAGAGCGATGTAAGCACGATTCTGCACGGTACAAGCGTTCAAAACAGAAAAGAAATGTGCGAGCTTGAATACATGAAGGCAAGACGGCTTTTGAAAAATCCGACCGTTGAAACCGTTGCCCGTGCTAAAAATATAATGAATACCCTTGCAACCGATTTCGATTATCTTCCTGCCGTATTGTGGATGGCTGAATTTTCCGTGAACGGTGTCAAAAATCCCGAACAGGCGGCTATGTGGTACAAAAAAGCCGCAGACCTTGGCAGTGCGAATGGAGCGTCCAAAATTGCAGATATTCTTATGGACGGCAGAGGTGTTACCCGCAATCCGAAACTTGCAATGGAGTACTATAAAATTGCCGCCGATAACGGCATAGCGTCAGCGTCATTCGCATTGGGTGAATATTATGCAAAAACAGGCAATAGGGAAGAAGCCGTAAAAGCCTATGAAAAAGCCGTCAAAGGCGGATATAAAGATGCCGAAAAAAAGCTTGCCAAATTGAAGAAAAAGTTTTGATTGGTAATATTTTAATTTAGCCAAATAATATATAAATGAAGCAAAGTAGTTGTCATTTTGTAGGGAAGACAGTTTGACAAATATAAAAACATTTATGCCGAGCGTAGTATAGCTACCGTTTGCAAAATTTTGTGGGGGCGGATATTATCCGCCCGCTAAGTAATGGCAGAAAATTTATGATGAAAATAAACTGTATAAATGAGATACAGTTACCAAAATAATGTAGGGGAGAGTCGTGTTCCCCCGCTCGTGTGCAATGCACACGATTGCACGCATTGCGTGCAAAATTGAATACACAATTTATGTTATATCAAAACATATGTGTATAAACATATAAATTCATCAATGCGGGCGGATAATATCCGCCCCTACCAGTCAGTTATAACTAAAACTTTACTTTTAGATATTGATTGAGAATTGCATTTACAAGAATTTTTCTGTATATTATGTTCGTGAAAATTTGCAAACATAAAGTTTTAGAGTTGCCACTGTACTATAAGTTTACATTAAAATTTGCAAAAAGAAAAGGTACTCATTTTTGAGTACCTTTTCGTGTGGAGCGGATGATGGGAATCGAACCCACACGATCAGCTTGGAAGGCTGAAGTTCTACCACTAAACTACATCCGCTTATCTGCAACATTGTCATTATATCACGCAGTTTGGTATATGTCAAGAATTTTTTTGTTGTGAAATATACAGGGGCATTCGATGAACACCCCTGATGAATTTAAATAACTTATTATCTCACAAATTCGAACTTGTTTCAAATCGTTTTCGCAATTGTTTTAACGCTTTGGTTTCGATGCGGCTGACATAGGAACGGGATATGCCTAACATTTTGGCAACACTTTTTTGAGTCATGGCTTCCTTGCCGTCAAGACCGTACCTCAGTATAATAATCTTTTGTTCACGCTCGTTAAGTTCCTCTCTTATGAACTGACCGAGCTTTTTTGAATTAAGCTTCAAATCAAGATTGTCAATTATGTTATCGTCAACCGACATAATATCAAGAAGGGTGAGAGGGTTGCCGTCTTTGTCGGTATCAATTGTTTCGTTTAAAGAAATATCCTGTGCACTTTTCTTTGCATTTCTGAAATGCATAAGAATTTCGTTTTCAATGCATCTGCTCGCATAAGAACTTAATTTTATGTTTTTGTTTATGTCAAATGTGTTGATTGCCTTTATCAGACCGATTGTGCCGATTGATACAAGGTCATCCTGTTCGCTTTGTGTTCCGTAATATTTCTTTATTATGTGTGCAACAAGCCTCAGATTGTGTTCAACAAGCATATTTCTTGCCGCAATATCGCCGTTTGCACTTTTTTCAAGACATTCACGCTCTTGCTTTTCTGTTAAAGGTTTCGGAAACGAACCGCCTCCGCAAACATGAAGAATGAAAAAACATATATATTGTCCTAAAAATCCGAGTAACTCAATCATAACAGCACCCCTTAAACTAAAATTTATCGTTATATAATTTTATTCGTGAAATGTTCAATAATTGCCTGTACCTGATTTTCCTCAAAAAACTTCACAAAGCAATCAAAAACTTGATTTTTGCAATGAATTTGTATAATATACCACTTGAAATTTTGGCAAGAATAAACTACAATTTAACTATGTCGTGTTTCGACAAAATATTTTAGGGGGGCTTTCTTTTGGAAAAGATTTTCAAACTGAAAGAAAACGGCACTAATGTCAAAACCGAGATTATTGCCGGCATTACAACATTCCTTGCAATGGCTTACATACTCGCTGTAAACCCGAGTATTCTTTCTGCCGCAGGAATGGATCCGAATGCAATCTTTGCAGCAACAGCTGTATCGGCTGCTTTCGCAACACTCATCATGGCATTTTATGCCAACTATCCTGTAGTTCTTGCTTCCGGTATGGGACTGAATGCATATTTTGCATACACAGTTGTTCCGCAGCTTGCAGAGCAGGGTATCACAAATCCATGGCAGGTAGCTTTGACAGCTA
>OMDO01000538.1_pt1 | contig 24094 bp, 22 predicted proteins | sample 1674051 | NCBI WGS metagenome assembly OMDO01 (sample SAMEA103958138, study PRJEB25191) | human gut metagenome | biome: human-associated habitat [ENVO:00009003]; feature: intestine environment [ENVO:2100002]; material: feces | place: Germany | collected 2013/2015 | reverse complement strand
AGTCCTTTTTTCGACTGCAAGCGCAAAGCAAGGAGTAAGCCTCCCAAATCATAGAAAAGCAGGTAATGAACAATGATGACGCGTCTTGCCAAGACCGTGGTGGAGCCCACGGCGAAAAACGGTTTTATTTTTACGCTTCTCGGCACCAAATGGGGATTCCTTTGGCTATGGCTCCTGATCATCAATGTTGCGGCGTTTCTAGCCTATGGATTGGACAAGCTTCTGGCTAAGCTGAAGGCCCGCCACGAGAAGGTCCCCCGCCTGCCGGAGCGAAATCTCCTGCTGCTGGCTATCGTAGGCGGAGGTATCGGTGCATGGCTGGGCATGGAGGTCTTTCGCCACAAGACCCAGCACCGCTCCTTCCGGGTCGTTGTACCTCTGTTCACCTGCCTCTGGCTGGTCATCGTCACCGGTGCGTATCTCTATTTCAACGTGTTCCGCTGATTCTCTTTTCATCTGACAAAACCCCACCTCCGACGGACAGTCCGCCGGAGGTGGGGTTCGATCATATAGAAACTTTTTTACAGGGCCGACACAGCCTCGTTTACGGCATCCTCGCAGGAGCGCATGGCCAAAATGGTCTTTTCCATCAGCTCCTCGATGGGCCAGCCCAGGCGCTCGGCGCCGGTGTTGATGACATCGCGGGAGCAGCCGGCGGCGAACTTCTTGTCCTTATACTTTTTCTTCAGACTGCTGACCTCCATGTCCATGACGCTCTTGCTGGGACGCATGCGGGCGGCGGCGCCGATGAGGCCCGTCAGTTCGTCGGCAGCGAACAGCACCTTCTCCATTTCGTGGGTGGGCTCCACATCGCAGCACAGGCCGTAGCCGTGGGAGCAGACGGCGTGGATGAACTCATCGGAACAGCCGGCCTTCTTCAGCAGCTCAGGCGCCTTGACGCAGTGCTGCTCCGGCCACATCTCAAAGTCAATGTCGTGGAGCAGGCCCACCGTGGCCCAGAAGTCCGCATCCTCGCCGCATCCCAGCTCGTTGGCATACCAGCGCATGACACCCTCCACCGTCAGACCGTGCAGAATGTGGAACGGTTCCTTATTATATTCTTTCAGGGCGGCCAGCGCCGCTTCGCGGGAGATGCACTCTTTCATCTTCCAGACCTCCTTTGTGGTGTTGAATTGCCCCCTATTTTAGCAGGTTATTCCCTGTTGTCAAGCTGCTTTCCAACAGGTGCAGCAGGGAGGCGGCGTGGCCGTACTCCGCCTGACTGAAGCGGCGGAAAATGTCCCGCAGACACACGTCCTCCGTGTCTTCCGCAGCCTGGGCGTAGGCCCAGCCGCCGCAGGTTTCCTCGCGGTACAGCTCCCGCAGCAGCCGGCACCAGGACGAGCGGGGCTCCTCTCCCACGGGGGTGGGGGGCCGGTAGTACCGGCCGGTCAGCAGATAGTGGGCGGCCAGCAGTGTGCGGGCATGGGCCAACTCCTCATCCGACAGGCGCAGCAGCGTCCGGCGGGCCGAAGGCGGGGCGCAGCGGACCTGACGGCGGTAGGCGCGGGCCATGGACAGCTCCTCATCGATAAACCGCCGCAGGCGATGGGTGCTGTCCTCCGGCGGCGGGGCGGCGATGCCGCAGCTGCCGGTATCCGCGGCGGGCGCTTCCAGCGGCGGCAGCGACTGTGCCACCCGCTGCCAGACCTCGCGGGTCAGCTTTTGGTCATAGGCGATGTTCAGTTCCTGCTCCATGTTTGAACGCCTCCTTCTCACGGCATACTATGCGCAGAGGGGCGGCGGTGCGCCTGCGGCGCCTGTTTGCGGCAAAATACGCAGGAAAAGATTGCTTTTTGCGGGGGAATCTGTTACACTGACGGGGTTGTAAAGTCACAGCACTTTTTCTTTTGACTGTTGCAGATGCCATAAAGCGGCGTGGAAAGCTCTGGTATACTGCTGTCAGATATTACCTCAAAGAGGGGAGAGGCATTCATGCTGGAACTGCAGAATATCTGTTATCGCGTATCTACTCCCGATGGGGAGCAGGACATTCTCAAAAACGTCTCCATCACCATTCCCGACCACAAGCTGGTGGTGTTCACCGGCCCCAACGGCGGCGGCAAGACCACGCTGGCCAAGGTTATCATGGGGCTGGTGCAGCCCACGTCCGGCCGCGTACTGTATAACGGCGAGGACGTGACGGACATGTCCATCACGGAGCGGGCCCGCCGCGGTATCAGCTACGGCTTTCAGCAGCCGCCGCGGTTCAAGGGCATCACGGTCCACGACCTGCTGCTTCTGGCGGCGGGACAGGAGAAGCTCAGCAAGGACAAGTGCTGCGCGTACCTGACCAAGGTGGGCCTGTGCGCCAACGACTATCTGGACCGCGAGGTGGACGTGTCCCTGTCCGGCGGCGAGGTCAAGCGCATTGAGATCGCCACCATCCTGGCGCGGCAGAGCGACCTGATGATCTTCGACGAGCCGGAGGCGGGCATCGACCTGTGGAGCTTCGCGCGGCTCACCGAGACCTTTGAGCAGATCCATCAGGAGGGTCACGCCACCATGATCATCATCTCCCATCAGGAGCGCATCATCCGTCTGGCGGACGAGATCGTGGTCGTTGCCAACGGACAGATCGCCCACCGCGGCAGCACCCAGGAGATATTCCCGCTGATCCTGGCGAATACGCTGGGCGGCTGTCCCGTGCTGGATAGAAAGGAGGGCGTACAATGATCACCGATATTGATGCCAAGCTGCTGGAAAAAATCGCGGACCTGACGGGCAAGCCCGTGGGCGCCTTCAACATCCGGAAGGACAGCGGCTGCGAGGCCCGCCAGTCCACGGAGCACATCGACATCACGCCCCGCGCCGATGGCAAGCAGGGCATCGACATCCGCATCAAGGCGGGCACCAAGGGGGAGAAGTGCTACATCCCCGTCATCATCAGCAAGACCGGCCTGAGCGAGCTGGTCTACAACGACTTCTACGTGGGCGACGACTGCGACGTGGAGATCGTGGCAGGCTGCGGCATTCACAACTCCGGCTGCGATGAGAGCCGCCACGACGGCATCCATACGTTCCACATCGGCAAAAACGCCCGGGTGCGGTACAGCGAGAAGCACTACGGCGAGAACGACCCCGGTCAGACCGGCGGCAACGTGATGAACCCCAAGACCGTGGTGTATCTGGGAGAGAACTCCACCATGCAGATGGACACCATCCAGATCCGCGGCATTGACTCCACCAAGCGGGAGACGGACTTCTTCTGCGAGGCCGGCAGCGAGGTGGTGGTGACGGAGCGCCTGCTGACCCATGGCAGCCAGCAGGCCGAGAGCGACATGAACATCCAGCTCAACAGCCGCGATGCCAAGGGCCGCGTCATCTCCCGCTCCGTGGCGCAGGACCAGTCCCATCAGGTATTCCGCCCCGTCATGGTGGGCAACGCCCAGTGCTTCGGCCACGTCCAGTGCGACAGCATCATCATGGGCCGGGCCAAGATCGAGTCCGTACCGGCCATCACCGCCAACTGTCCCGATGCGCAGCTCATCCACGAGGCGGCCATCGGCAAGATCGCCGGCGACCAGCTGCTGAAGCTGGAGACGCTGGGTCTGACGGAGGAGGAGGCCGAGGACACCATTCTCAGGGGCTTCCTGGCGTAAGCACACACGAAATACCGGAAAAAGACCGCCTCGGGCGGTCTTTTTTTTCACCGCGCTTGCATGCGCCGCGGAAAGATGGTATGATATATAGTCGAAAAATATAAGGGAGGTTATCCTCTATGAAATTAGGTATCGTGGGTCTGCCCAACGTGGGCAAGAGCACCCTGTTCAACGCCATCACCAATGCCGGCGCCGAAAGCGCCAACTATCCCTTCTGCACCATTGAGCCCAACGTGGGCGTGGTGGCCGTGCCGGACGCGCGGCTGGACAAGCTGGCAGAGATGTACCAGCCGGACAAAAAGACGCCCGCCGTCATTGAGTTCGTGGACATTGCCGGCCTGGTAAAGGGCGCCAGTCAGGGCGCGGGCCTGGGCAACAAGTTCCTGGAGAACATCCGCCGCACCGACGCCATCGTTCATGTAGTGCGCTGCTTCGATGATGAGAACATCATGCACGTGGTGGCGGACGCCAGCCAGAACGTGCCGGTGGATCCTCTGGGCGATATCGGCACCATTGATCTGGAGCTGATCATGGCGGATCTGGAGATGGTGAACCGCCGCGTGGAGAAGGCGGCAAAGGCTGCCAAGGGCGACAAGAAGTTCCTCCGCGAGGCCGAGGTGTTCAAGGCGCTGGCTGCCCATCTGGATGCCGGTAAGTCCGCCCGCACTTTCGAGTGTGATAAGGACGACCGCGCCATCATCGAGACGGCGGATCTGCTGAGCCTGAAGCCCATTATTTACGCCGCCAACATGGATGAGGACGGCTTTGCCAACTACGAGGATAACGGCTATTTCCGGTCCGTCCGTGAGCTGGCGGAGAAGGAGGGCGCGCAGGTGCTGCCTATCTGCGCCAAGCTGGAGCAGGATATCGCCGAGCTGGACGATCCCGAGGAGCGGGCCATGTTTCTGGCGGATCTGGGCATTGAGAAGTCCGGTCTGGACCGGCTGATCCAGTGCTCCTACGACCTTCTGGGCCTGATTTCCTTCCTGACCTACGGCAAGGACGAGTGCCGCGCCTGGACCATCAAAAAGGGCACCAAGGCCCCCCAGGCCGCAGGCAAGATCCATTCTGACATCGAACGGGGCTTCATTCGCGCGGAGACCATCAATTTCGACGAGATGATGGCTTGCGGCGGCAGCGTGGCCGCCGCCAAGGAGAAGGGCCTGCTGCGCTCCGAGGGTAAGGAGTACGTGGTGAAGGACGGCGACATGATCTACTTCCGCTTCAACGTGTAAAAAACCATCCGGAGACGGCGCAGGCGGCAGCTCTGCGCCGCCTTTTTGTGTGCCGAGTGGACAAAAATAAGCGGATTTTTGGCATATTATCCAAAAAAGAACACATAATTTCTACCGCACAAGACGGGAAAGTGCTTGTCCGGCGCGGGCGGTACGGCGTATAATAAACCCATTATTGTGATTTGGGCACAAGCGAAACGGGAGAGAAAGGAAAATCTATATGGAAAAACGGTATACGCTGCCTGTTGCCATCGCACTGGTGGTGGGCACGGTCATCGGCTCCGGCGTGTTCTTCAAGGCGGAGGCGGTGCTGACAAAGACCGGCGGCAATCTGTCCGTGGGCATTCTGGCTTTCATTATTATGGGCGTGGTGATGATCACCAGCGCCTGCACCTTCGGCGTGGTGGCCCAGAGCCATCAGGACGTGGAGGGGCTGGTGGGCTACGCCCGGGCCTCCTGCGGAAAGACCTACGGCTACTATGTGGGATGGTTCATGGCGGTCATCTACTACCCCTCGCTGGTGGCGGTGCTCAGTTGGCTGCCCGCCCGCTATTTCGGCGTGCTGATGGGCTGGGAGGATGCGGTGGTAGGCGGCCGCACCATGATGCTGGCGGGGGTGTTCATGATCGTCACCTACACCATGAACGCGCTGGCCCCGCGGCTGGCGGGGCGGTTTGCCATCACCACCACCGTCATCAAGCTGATCCCGCTGCTGCTGATGGCCGTGGTGGGCACTATCGTAGGACTCGGCAACGGTATGACCAGCTTCAACTTCACCCACGTGGTGACGGAGATCCCCTTTGCGGAAGGACTGTTCGGCGCAGTGGTGTCGCTGGCCTTCGCCTTTGAGGGGTGGATCTGCGCCACCTCCATCGGTACGGAGCTGGAGAACCCCAAGAAGAACATGCCCCGCGCCCTGCTGATCGGCACCGTCATCATCGCCGTGGTGTATGTGGTGTACTACATTGGCCTTGCCGGCGCGGTGGAGTCGGAGGTCATGATGGCCGGCGGCGAGGCCGGCGCAAAGCTGGCCTTCCAGAACGTATTCGGGCAGGTGGGCGGTGCGCTGATCTTTGCGTTCGTGGTCATATCCTGCTGGGGAACCTGCAACGGCCTGACCATGGCCGTGACCCGCGGCATGTTCGACCTGGCCAGCGAGTGCGAAAGCCCGCGGCTGGCCATGTTCCGCAGCGTGGATCCCAACACCGGTATGGCCAACAATTCTGCGGTGTTCGGCCTGCTGGTCAGCTCTCTGTGGCTGCTGTACTTCTACGGCGGCACTATCATGAACGGCTTCGGCCCCTTCAAATTCGACTCCTCGGAGCTGCCCATTATCACGCTGTACGTCCTGTATATCCCCATCTACATCGCGCTGATGCGCCGCCGCGACCTGCCCGCCTTCCGCGGAAAGGTTATGCCGGTGCTGGCGATCCTATGCTCACTGTTCATGGTGTTCGCAGCCGTCTACTCCCACGGCGTGAATGTGGCGTGGTATCTGGTGGTGTTCGCGGTCATTGAACTCATCGGCGCGGTATTTCGCGGCCGGACGGCGTAACGGCATCTTACAGGAAAATCCCCCGGCTTTGCCGGGGGACTTTTATTTTGCCTGTGCGGGAATAAGATCGGGGTTCCGACAGAAAACGGCGTATTCTGCGGCCCGCGTGTGCTACCATAGCTCCAGCAAACGACAGGGGGGAGCATCATGGAACAGAGAAACGCCGTACCGCAGGGGACGGCACGGCCGCGCCCGCCGCGAACGGCGGAGGAGCGGCAGCGGGACCGGCGGCTGGCCCTCTCACTGCTGACGCGGCTGGCGGCAGCGGCGGCAGCACTGACGGTGCTGCTGGGCGTGGTGCTGCTGGTGACGCAGGCGGAGGGGCAGGACATGTTCCCCGCCGTAAAGGACGGGGATCTGCTCATCGCCTACCGGCTCCAGCGCCGGTGGGCGCAGGACGACCTGGTGCTGTACCGGCAGGAGGGGGTGCTGCGGCTGGGCCGCGTGGCCGCCGTGGGCGGTGATGTGGTGATGCTGGAGGAGGACGGTACGCTGCGGGTCAACGGCACCCTCCACGCGGGAGAGGTGCTGTATCCCGCATATCCCGCCGGTGGAGTGACGTATCCTTACACCGTGCCGGAGGGCTGTCTGTTCATACTGAACGACTACCGTACCCACGGACGGGACAGCCGTCACTTCGGCGCGGTGCCGCAGCAGGACGCGGCGGGGAAGGTCATCACCCTGCTGCGCCGCCGCGGGCTGTAAGGGGGGGACGGACATGCTGCCCTATAAGGTGCTGAAATTTTTCGACGATGTCACCAGCGCGCTGGTGGCGGTGCTGCTGGCGCTGCTGGCGGTATACGCGGGCTACGCCCTGTGGGACAACCAGCAGGTGTACGCGGCGGCGGAGGAGGTGCAGGCGTCTCTTCTGACCCTGAAGCCCCAGGAGGGAAGGGTACCCTTTGCGGAGCTGCGGGCGGTGAACGCCGACGTGTGCGCCTGGGTGACGCTGGACGGTACCGGCGTAGACTACCCCGTGGTGCAGGGGAAGGACAACCTGACCTACGTGAACACCGACGTGTACGGGAATTTCTCCCTGGCGGGCACCATCTTTCTGGATACCCGCTGCGCACCGGACTTCGCCGGCGGGTACAGCCTGCTGTACGGCCACCACATGGTCAGCGGCCAGATGTTCGGCGATCTGGAGAAGTATCAGGATGCGGCGTTCCTGCGGGAGCACCGGACGGGAACCCTGCTGCTGCCGGACGGCGCCTGCACGCTGGAGGTGTTCGCCTGCCTGCTGGTGCCGGCATCGGAGGAACACATCTTCCGGCCGGAGCACTGGCAGGAGGACGTATCGCCGCTGCTGGACTGGGCCGAGGGGGAGGCCCTGTGCTGGGAGACGACGGACCGACCGCAGCGGGTGCTGGCCATGTCCACCTGCTCGTCGGCGTTCACCGACGCCCGCACCGTAGTGCTGGCGGCCATACAAGAGGGATGAGGAGCACCTCGTCCCTCTTGCCATCTGCGGGAAGGCGTGGTAAGATAGCACCGACCTGCGGCGGGGTGTCCCGCCGATGAAAGGAACGATGCTGCATGAAATACAAAGCGATCTTATTTGATATGGACGGCACGCTGCTGGACACGCTGGCGGATATGGTCAGCGCGGTGAACCACATCCTGTCTGTCCACGGCTGGCCCCTGCGCACCACGGAGGAGGTGCGGACGTTCGTGGGCAACGGCGCACGGCGGCTGATGGAGCGGGCTCTGCCGCCCACCGTCACCGGCGAGGACTTCGAGACGGTGCTGACGGAGTACCGGGACTGGTATCAGGCCCACAACTGCGTGGACACTGCGCCCTACGCCGGTATTCCGGCGGTGCTGGCGGCGCTGGCGGAGGCGGGCATTAAGACGGCGGTGGTGTCCAACAAGCCGGACGCCACCACCAAAACGCTGGCCGCCCGGTTCTTTCCGGGGCTGCCCGCCTTTGGGCAGCGGGACGATGTGCCGCCCAAGCCCGCGCCCGATCTGGTGTTCCGCGCGCTGGACACGCTGGGCGTAGCCGCTGCCGACGCCGTCTACGTGGGGGACAGCGAGGTGGACGTGGCCACGGCCCGTAACGCGGGACTGCCGCTGGCGGCGGTGAGCTGGGGCTTTCGGGGCCGTCAGGCGCTGGCAGAGGCCGGCGCGGCGGTCATCGTGGACACGGCGGCGGAGCTGCTGGAGGTTCTGCGGTAAAACGCGGTAAGACCTGTTGACAAACCGCAAAAAGCGGTTTATACTATTCCCCATCAAAAAGGCATTGACGGAGAAGAAACTGTTTTCCAACGGCCAAAGAGAGGGACGCCCCGGCTGAAAGCGTCCTGCCTGCGGCGCAGCCTGTACCACTCCCGAGCCGCCTGCGACGAGCAGGACGGGGGCTTCCCGTTACAGAAGTCACGAGCGACGGCGTATGCCGTAAGCAGGGTGGAACCGTGGAGTAAAGTCATTTACCTCACCCCTGAAACACATCAGGGGTGGGGTTATTTTTATACCCGCCCCCAAAACAAGGAGGACTGTACCATGAGCGAGGAAAACATCTACACGTTTGAAAACGAGCAGTACCGCAAGACGTACTGGCATACCTGCTCCCACATCCTGGCGCAGGCGGTGAAGCGCCTGTGGCCGGAGGTGAAGCTGGCCATCGGCCCCAGCATCGACAACGGCTTTTACTACGATCTGGATGCACCCTTTGCCTTTACCCCCGACAACCTGACGGAGATCGAGGCAGAGATGCGGAAGATCTGCAAGGAGAAGCTGAAGCTGGAGCGCTTCGAGCTGCCCCGTGAGGAGGCGCTGAAGTTCATGGAGGAGAAGGGCGAGCCCTACAAGGTGGAGCTCATCAACGACCTGCCTGCCGACGCCCACATCTCCTTCTACAAGCAGGGCGAGTTCGTGGACCTGTGCGCCGGCCCCCATGTGGACTCCACCGGCCGCATCAAGGGCAACGGCATCAAGCTGACCGCCTGCAACGCCGCCTACTGGCGCGGCGATTCCAGCCGCCAGCAGCTGCAGCGTATCTACGGCGTAGCCTTCCCTAACAAGGAGGAGCTGGAGACCTATCTCAAGGAGCGTGAGGACGCGCTGAAGCGCGACCACAACAAGCTGGGCCGCGAGCTGGAGTATTTCACCACCGTGGACTGCATCGGTCAGGGCCTGCCCATCCTGCTGCCCAAGGGCGCACGGGTCATCCAGCTGCTGCAGCGCTGGGTGGAGGACACCGAGCAGGAGAGAGGCTATCTGCTGACCAAGACGCCCCTGATGGCCAAGCGGGAGCTGTATAAGATCTCCGGCCACTGGGATCACTATCTGGACGGCATGTTCATCATGGGCGACCCCATGGATGAGACCAAGGAGTGCTTCGCCCTGCGTCCTATGACCTGCCCGTTCCAGTATCAGGTTTTCCTGAACCGGGGCCGCAGCTACCGCGACCTGCCCATGCGTCTGGGCGAGACGTCCACTCTGTTCCGCAACGAGGATTCCGGCGAGATGCACGGTCTGATCCGCGTCCGCCAGTTCACCATCTCCGAGGGCCATCTGGTGCTGCGTCCCGACCAGCTGGAGGAGGAATTCAAGCAGTGCCTCGATCTGGCCAAGTACTGTCTGGCTACTGTGGGTCTGCTGGATAAGTGTACGTTCCGCTTCTCCCAGTGGGACCCCGCCAACCCCAACAACAAGTACGAGGGTACGGCGGAGCAGTGGGATCACGCCCAGTCCGTGATGGAGCGCATCCTGAAGGACCTGGACGTGGACTACACCGTGGGCATCGACGAGGCCGCGTTCTACGGCCCCAAGCTGGATATCCAGTACAAGAACGTCTACGGCAAGGAGGACACCCTCGTTACCATCCAGATCGACATGCTGCTGGCGGAGCGCTTCGGTATGTACTATATCGACGAGAACGGCAACAAGGCCCTGCCCTATATCATCCACCGCACGTCTCTGGGCTGCTACGAGCGGACGCTGGCCTACCTCATCGAGGAGTACGCCGGCGCGCTGCCCACGTGGATGATGCCGGAGCAGGTGCGCTTCCTGCCCATTACCGACCGCGCCGCCGACTACTGCGCCCAGCAGGCCGCGGAGCTGCGTAAGCAGGGCTTCCGCGTGGAGGTGGACAGCCGCAACGAGAAGGTGGGCAAGAAGATCCGCGAGGCTACGCTGGAGAAGATCCCCTACATGCTGGTGGTGGGCGACCGCGACATGGAGGCGGGCACCGTCTCCGTCCGTACCCGTACCGGCGAGGATCTGGGCGCCATGTCTCTGGCGGACTTCAGCGCTCTGCTGCGCGACGTGGTGGACAGCAAGGCCCGCAAGTAAGCGGAACGCATACCGTTAAAAAAGAGGAGCATCTTGGATGCTCCTCTTTTTTGCGCCCCTGCCCCTGCATTTTGACCGGTTGATTTGCAGGAAAATTGGAAAATTCCTGCAATTTTGCAGGATTGCCCATCAAAATCACAATTTACCATGTTGTTCAGTGAAAACGTCGATCGTGCCAAAACTCCGACAGAATCGGAATAGTGCATAAAAAACGGCGGCGAAATCAGACAAATCGGACAACGCTTGTAAAAAAACTTTTTCAAAAAAATGAATTTTTATGTATTTGGATGTTGCAAAACAGGAAAAGCCGCGTTATAATGGGCGCTGTAAGAGCAAGCCCCTCAAGTGGAGGGGTATATGAAGGAGAAGACTGTTATGAAGAAACTGATGAGCATGATCCTTGCCCTGATGATGGCGCTGAGCCTGGTGGCCTGCGGCGATAAGGGCGGCAGCGGCGACAACGGCGACAGCGCCAGCAAGCCCGAGCATACCGACACCACTACGGTGGCGGTGGGTGCGGTGATCCTGGCCCGCGACGATGTGGCTGAGGACGATGTGTACAAGTTCGTGGCCGATATCTTCGACAACGCCGCAGACCTGGTGACCAGCCACGCCAAGTACGGCGAGCTGAGCCTGGAGTACGGCGCGTCCATCACCTCCGTACCCTATCACCCCGGCGCTGCCAAGTACTTCGCTGAGAAGGGCATCGATGTGGCCGCCGTCAAGGATGGCGCTGGCACCGGCGCTTCCCGCAACCTGCGGTTCGTCACCGGCGGCGAGTCCGGCACCTACTACGCCTTCGGCTCCGTCATCGCCCAGCACGCCACCAACAACGCCGGCGTGAACGTGGTGGGCCTGTCCGGCAACGGCTCCCAGGCCAACGTGCAGGAGCTGGTGGACGGCACCGCCGACTTTGCGTTCTGCCAGTCTGACGTCATGGCCTACGCCTACAACGGCACCAACCTGTTCGACACCAAGGTGGAGGGCTTCTCCACGGTGGCCGCCCTGTACATGGAGCAGGTGCAGATCGTCACCACCAACCCCGATATCAAGACCGTGGCTGACCTGGCCGGTAAGTCCGTGTCCATCGGCGCTCCCGGCTCCGGCGTGTATTTCAACGCTATCGACGTGCTGGGTGCCTACGGTCTGACCGAGAACGACATCAAGCCCACCTACCAGTCCTTCGGCGACAGCGCTGACGCCCTGAAGAACGGCCAGATCGACGCTGCCTTCATCGTGGCCGGTGCGCCCACCACCGCCGTCACCGACCTGGCCACCACCAAGGATACCTATCTGGTGAGCCTGGATGATGAGCACGTGGCCAAGCTGCTGGAGACCTCTGACTACTACACCAAGACTGTTATCGCCAAAGACGTGTACTTCGGCGACTGATCCTTAACGCGGATTTGACACTTTACGAGGCTGCGGCGGGGCATCCCGCCGTAGCCCTCGCATTATTCTGAAAAGATCGAGAGGATCGCCACTATGAGCAAAGACAAGAAAAAACCGGATACCCGCCCGGCGGCAGGGGCGGAGACCTCTGCCGAGGAGGCTGCGGATCTGGATGCGGTGATGCGGAAGTATGACCGCGAATCTGCCACCCGCATGTGGGAAGGCACGCCCCAGCTGCTGATCCGCATCCTGATGGCGGTCTTCGGCGTGTTCTGCATCGGTATGACCCTGTTTTCCAAGGATATGCCGGAGATCCGGCTCACCCTGTTCGTGGGCTGCATCGTCATCATCGGCTTCCTGACCTACCCTGCCAGCAAGCATCATGTGCGGGTGAACTACCTGCCCTGGTACGACATCGTGCTGATGGTGGTGGGCGCGTTCTGCTTCTTCTATTTCGCGCTGAACGCCATGACGCTGGTACGCCTGTCCACCCGTATCGAGACTGTCCACGTCGTCATCGGCGTGGTGGGCATCCTGATCCTGATGGAGCTGTGCCGCCGCTGCGTGGGCGTGCCCATCCTGTGCGTGGCCGGTGTGCTGATCGTCTATGCGTTCATCAACCAGCTGAGCTACGCCGGTGCCGTCAACGGCGCTACGCTGTATGACGCCCTCAAGACCATCATCTACAAGCTGTTCTACACCACCTCCGGCGTTATCGGCACGCCCATCAGCGTGTGCTACACGTACATCGTGCTGTTCATCATCTTCGGCGCGTTCCTGGAGCGCACCGGTATCGCCAATTTCTTCATCAGCTTCGCCAACCGCATCGCCGGCTGGTCCAGCGGCGGTCCCGCCAAGGTGGCTGTTATCAGCTCCGCTCTGTGCGGCATGGTGTCCGGCTCCTCTGTGGGTAATACCGTCACCACCGGTTCCTTCACCATCCCTATGATGAAGAAGACCGGCTACAAGCCGGAGTTCGCGGGCGCCGTGGAGGCCGCCGCCTCTACCGGCGGCCAGATCATGCCGCCCATCATGGGCGCTGCCGCCTTCCTGATGGCGGAGTACATGAAGCTGCCCTACGCCCAGGTGGCCGTGAAGGCCATCCTGCCTGCCATCCTGTACTTCACCGGCATCTTCATCGCCGTCCATCTGGAGGCCAAGAAGCTGGGCCTGAAGGGTATCTCCCGCGACCAGCTGCCTAAGTGGAAGCTGCTGGCCCGGGACTGCTACCTCATCATTCCCCTGATCCTGCTGGTGTGGCTGGTTTCCTCCGGCAGCAAGACCATGTCCCACTCTGCCGCCTACTCCATTCTGGCGGCCATCGTTGTGGGCTTCGTCAACTTCTTCCTGCAGGGAAAGCGCGGCGATGAGGAGCATGAGGCCCAGTCCGTCGGCAAGGCGTTGGCCTCCGCCGGTAAGCGCTCCTTCTTCTCTGCGGTGGAATCCCTGGAGGCCGGTTCCCGCGGCGCCATTACCGTGGCCGTGGCCTGCGCCATGGCGGGTATCATCGCCGGCTGCATCACCGTCACCGGTCTTGCCTCCATCCTTATCAACGCCATCGTTCAGCTGGCCGGCAACGCCACCATCATCGGTCTGGTGCTGACCATGCTGTGCTGCATCGTGCTGGGCATGGGCGTGCCCACCACGGCCAACTACTGCATCATGGCCTCCACCTGTGCCCCCATTCTGATCCAGCTGGGGTTCCCTGTGGTGGCTGCCCACTTCTTCGTGTTCTACTTCGGCATCGTGGCCGACATCACGCCTCCTGTGGCGCTGGCGGCTTACGCCGGTTCGGCCATCGCCAAGTCCAACCCCATGAAGACGGGCCTCAACGCCACGAAGCTGGCCATTGCGGCCTTCATCGTGCCGTACATCTTCGCATACAGTCCGGCACTGCTGTTTGAGAACATCTCCGGCTGGTGGGAGGTGGCGCAGATCTGCGTCAGCGCCCTGCTGGGCATTTTCGGCATCGCCGCGGCCCTCAACGGTCATCTGTTCAAGAGGATCGGCTGGATTCTGCGGATCCTGCTGGCGGTGGGCGGCCTGGGTATGATGATCCCCGGCACCGTCACCGACCTGGCGGGCCTGCTGCTGGTGGGCGCCATCGTCGCGTACCAATACCTGTCCAACAAGCGCGCCAGCGCTTCTGCGGCAGCGTAATAGTCCTCTCCGAAAGCAGAGAAAGCGTTCGGCTATGCCGGACGCTTTCTCTGCCGCTGTTTCCTGCGGCGTAAAATGTTGCAAAAATGCTTTGTGCAAAACGACAACAACTTTCCGGGAAAGCATGCGCGCCTGCGTGAGGATTCTAAAGAATATGCCAAAAAGAATTTTCTCCCATTTTCGGGAGATTTTTTTCTTTTTATACGAAAATAGTTGCATAAAAAATTTTTTGAAAATACAAATAGGAATAAAAACACGGGAGAAAATGACAGAGACCTGTCAATCTTGCATACAGAAGCGTTTTGCAACGGGAAAAACAGAAAGAATAGAGGTCTATTTATGCGAAAAAAGTTATGGGCAAAATCACGGATACTTATCCATATTTTTTGAGACTACCTGAAAATTCGTGTGAAAATTTGACGAGAAAATCAAAATTTTTTATAATGATAGACGGAACAAAAAGTGAATATCCCCTGTAACGAGGGGGAGGAAAGAGGAAAACGTACATGGAAAAGTATCTGGTCCTTGCCACATTCGTTGGCTCCGTCATCGCGCTTCTGTTTGCGCTTTTCACGGGAAAACGGGTACTGCGCTTTGAGGAGGGAACCCCTCTGATGAGCAAGATCTCCCGCTCCATCCGCGAAGGCGCCAACGCCTACCTGCGGCGGCAGTACACCGTCGTCGGTATCTTCTTCGCATGCATGATCGTGGTGCTGTGCATCATGGCTGCCTGCCATCTGCTGACCTGGTTTGTACCCTTCGCATTCCTGACCGGTGGCTTTTTCTCCGGCCTCAGCGGCTTCGTGGGCATGCGCATCGCCACCAAGTCCAACTGCCGCACCGCCAACGCCTGCCGCGAGGGGCTGAACAAGGGCCTGCGGGTGGCCTTCTCCGCCGGTTCCGTCATGGGCTTCACCGTGGTGGGTCTGGGCCTGTTCGACATCTCTGTCTGGTTCGCGCTGCTGCGCTTTGTGTTCAAGCTGGAGGCCGCCGACATCACCAGCGCCATGCTGACCTTCGGCATGGGCGCCAGCTCCATGGCTCTGTTTGCCCGTGTGGGCGGCGGTATCTTCACCAAGGCCGCCGACGTGGGTGCGGATCTGGTGGGCAAGGTGGAGGCCGGCATCCCCGAGGACGATCCCCGCAACCCTGCCGTCATTGCCGACAACGTGGGCGACAACGTGGGTGACGTGGCCGGTATGGGTGCGGATCTGTACGAGTCCTACGTGGGCTCCATCATCTCCGCCTCCGCGCTGGGCGTGGCGGCCTTCTCCAATCAGGCGTTCAAGGCCATGGCTATCCCCATGGTCATGGCGGCCGTGGGCATCCTGTGCTCCATCATCGGCTCCTTCTTCGTTAAGACGGAAGAGAATGCCGACCAGCGCACCCTGCTGAAGGCGCTGTCCCGCGGCACCAATCTGTCCGCCATCCTCATCGCCGTCATTTCCTTCTTCCTGGTGTGGGCTCTGCTGGGGCTGGAGCACTGGGGACTGTACGTGGCCATCCTGTCCGGTCTGGTGGCCGGTGTGCTCATCGGCAAGGCCACCGAGTACTACACCTCCGACACCTATAAGCCCACTCAGGAGCTGAGCGGCAAGAGTCAGACCGGCTCCGCTACCATCATCATCGGCGGTCTGGGCCTGGGCATGCTGTCCACCGCGCTGCCCATCGTCATCGTGGCGGTGTGCATCCTGCTGGCATTCTTCCTGTCCGGCGGCGGTACCAACGCCAGCATGGGCCTGTACGGCATCGCGCTGGCCGCCGTAGGCATGCTGAGTACGCTGGGCATCACCCTGGCCACCGATGCCTACGGCCCTGTGGCCGACAACGCCGGCGGCATCGCCGAGATGGCCGGTCTGGACCCTGAGGTCCGCAAGCGTACCGATGCACTGGACTCTCTGGGCAACACCACCGCCGCCACCGGCAAGGGCTTCGCCATCGGCTCCGCCGCCCTGACGGCCCTGGCCCTTATGGCCTCCTATATTGAGAAGGTCAAGGAGGTGGGCGCGGCGGATGTCACATTCAACGACTTCTCCCTGATGAACCCGCTGGTGCTGACAGGCTTGTTCATTGGCGCCTGCCTGCCCTTTGTGTTTGCCGCTCTGACCATGAATTCCGTGGGACGCGCGGCCCAGAGCGTGGTGCTGGAGGTGCGCCGCCAGTTCCGCGAGATCGCCGGCCTCATGGAGGGCAAGGCTGACCCCGACTACGCTCGCTGCGTAGACCTGTGTACCAAGGCCAGCCTGAAGGAGATGGTGCTGCCCACCGTCATCGCGGTGGTAACGCCCATCGTCGTGGGCATGGTGCTGGGCTATAAGGGCGTCGTGGGCCTGCTGGCCGGCGCCACCGTTACCGGTTTTCTGATGGCCATCTACATGGCCAACGCCGGCGGCGCGTGGGACAATGCCAAGAAGTACATCGAGGCGGGCAACTTCGGCGGCAAGGGCGGCGACTGCCACAAGGCCGGCGTGGTGGGCGACACCGTGGGCGACCCCTTCAAGGACACCTCCGGCCCCGCCATCAACATTCTCATCAAGCTGCTGAGCATGGTGTCCATTGTGTTCGCCGGCCTGATCGTGAACTACTCCATCTTCTGAGATCCCTTGGCCTATGCCAGGCGATAGAGAACGCCGAAGCGCCCAGCCGAAAGGCTGGGCGCTCTGGTTTGCTGTATTGCGTTAAAGCAGTGTCTCTGCGCCGGCGGTGAACAGCGCGTCGTTGATCTCCGGCAGCGTCAGGCTGTGGCTCAGGCCGAACAGCAGCACCGCGTCCCTCTTGTCCCGGGCGTACAGCGGCGCGTGGTGTGCCTGCTGCAAGAGACTCTGGGTTTCCTCTGTCGAGGCGCCCAGCCCGATGCACAGACACAGCAGCCGGTCGCGGGAGGGGGTGCGCCGCCCGGAGAACACCTGGTGGAGATAGACCTCGCTGATGCCGGAGGCCTTGGCCAGCGCGGATTTGCTCATGTCCTGCTGGTCGAACAGCGCCTGCAGTCCGTGGGGCAGGTCGCTCTCGCGGAAGCAGGCGGAATTATCGGAGAGTACGCGGCTCAGATCGTTGGAGTCCATCAGCTCCTTCAAAAGCTGATCCGTATTCTTGCGTTTCATCACACATACCATCCTTATCTCTATGCTGCTTATCATTATAGTCAAAATTTGCCGAAAAGACAATATGCACGCTGCATAGTTGGCAAATTTCCTCATTTTTCTGCCCGCAGCTTTACAGATGGCGAGATTTCGGCTATACTGGTAAAAACCGCAAAGAAGGGGGGGACGGACATGTACGACGAGCTGCTGCGCGCCATGGAGCAGTATTTTGACGAGGTGAAGGTGCTGAAGCGGGGCGCCCGCGGCACGGTGACGCTGGTGCGCCACCGGCAGACGGGGCAGCGTTACGTGTTCCGCCGCTTCGACGGCGCCGCTGATGTCTACCGGCGGCTGCTGACCGTGTCCAGCCCTTACCTGCCGCGGGTGGAGGAGGTGGCCGAGTCCCACGGCCGCGTGGCCGCGCTGGAGGAGTATGTTCAGGGCGACACCCTGCTGTATCTGCTGGAGGGCGGGCTGCTGGACTGGCCCGAGGCCCGCAAGGTAGCCCGCGACCTGTGCGCGGCGCTGTGGGTGCTGCACAGCATGGGCGCGGTACACCGCGATGTCAAGGAGAGCAACGTCATCCTGCGGGGCGGTGAGGCGGTGCTCGTCGACTTTGACGCCTCCCGCATCATGAAGCCGGAGCTCCACAGCGACACGGTGATCCTGGGAACCACCGGCTATGCCGCGCCGGAGCAGTTCGGCCTGTCCCAGACCGATGGGCGGGCGGACATCTACTCTCTGGGCGTGCTGCTGAATGTGATGCTGACGGGACAGCACCCCTCCCGCCTGCTGGCGGAGGGCCATGCGGGGCGGATCGTCCGCCGCTGCACCATGATGAATCCGAATCAGCGGTTCCGCGATGTGCTGGAACTGCGGGACGCTTTGTGAGGTAGTTGTGGAGAATCGAAAGAAATGTATCAGATGCGGCGCGCTGCTGCCGCAGGAGGCGTCCTTCTGTCCCTGCTGCACCGCCAGCCAGCTGGCACGGGAGCCTATGTCCCCGCCCCGCAGCGAAAAGCGCCGCGGGGCGCTGGCCTGCGCGGTGCTGCTGGTGGTGCTGATGGGAGCGGTACTGTGGGCGACCCTCGGCGGCCGCGCTGCCCAGACACCACCCCGGACCGATGGCGTCCAGGTGCTGGAGCCCGCCGATCCAACGGAGCCTACCGGCCTTTCCGGCAACTACCAGAGCGGCGGCTGCCAGACCTGGTACGACGGCGCAGATGGGCGGATGTACCACCTGTACGTCTGCTTCAGCCCTCAGTCTGACGGCGGAGGGCTTCCTGCCAGCCACCGCTCGGAGCTGCTTCCGGCCGACGCGTCCGGTACCAGCCCGCTCTGCCTGTTCGTGGAGGACGCGGAGGATCCCTCTCTGGACGTGCGGGAGGATTTCAGTGCCCTGCTGGCCTACCACACGGTGGAGGCCGTGGCTGCCGAGGGCAGCGATACCTGCACCATCCTGGGGGAGACGGATTCCTATTACAACGCGGGGGCCCTGCTGGCCCACGAGCATGAGGTCACCAGTGCCTGCACCTATAATGACATCATCTGGACGCTGCACATGAAGACCGGCGACAAGATCACCCTCCGCCAGGTGGAGGAGTGCAGCGAGAAGCAGCGCCGTACCGTCAGCTGGGAGGATACCCCCATGGACACCACGGCGGATCTGCAGGCGCTGCTGGACGATCTGACGCTGAATCTGAGCGCGGAGACGGAGCTGGTGGTGGAACTGCCCAACGTGACCTACACGGAGCCGCTGACCATCCGCCGCGCCATGACGCTGCAGGCTCACGCGGACGGCACGGAGTTCACCGCCCCCATCACGGTGAACCATATGGCATACAGCGAGGTCACGGACATCCACGTAGTGCTGTCGGGCCTGCGCCTTTGCGGCGCGGGGGACATGACCGGTACCGGCGTCACCGCCAAGGCCCCTACTTACCTGAACAACTGCTGGATCACCAACTGGGACGTAGGCGCGCTGGCGGCGGACGGCGGCTGGATCTGGGTGGAGAAAAGCAGCTTCACCCGCAACGCCACGGCTCTGCGCATCGACACCACGGAGAGCTCCTCCTGGGGCGGTGATCTCCACGGCGGGAACTTTATCCGCAACGGTACGGCGCTGGATATCCAACGCATGCCCGGGGAGTGGATGACCTACTACGTACACAACAGCACCTTTACCGACAACGACACAGTGATCGCCGGCCCTCTGGCGGATCAAGTCCGGCTGGAGGACGGCAACTACGTGCAGCAGAGTACCTGAGCAAAAAAGGACATCCGCATAGGGCGGATGTCCTTTTTTCACCCGCTCTGCCCCTGCTGCGCGATTTTTAGTCTGCCCCTTGTGCCGCGCCCCGCGGTATGATATACTTTAACCATTACCATACAACGATTATCATTGATCGGCGGACGGGCCCTGCGGCCTGCCGCCGCCGGAGAAATAAGGAAGGCGACATGGACGAAAGGGAAGAGATGACCGTGGAGGTCATGTACGGCCGCAAGACGAAACAGGCCTACGAGCTGATCAAACAGAAGATACTGATGCTGGAGTATGCCCCGGGTCAGCCCCTGCGGGAGCTGGAGCTCAGCGAGCAGCTTTCCATGAGCCGCACGCCCATCCGCGCCGCCATCGAGCGGCTGGTGGCGGACTGCTTCGTGGACGAGACGGCGGGTAAGCGCACCGTGGTGTCCGGCGTCTCGGTGGACAGCTTTGTGGAGCTGTACGAGGTCCGTGAGGCCATGGAGATGCTGTGCGTCTCGCTGGCGGCCTACGCCTGGCAGGACCACAGTCAGATCGACGCCGCCCGTGATCTGGTGGACCGCCAGTTTGAGCTGGCGACCCAGACGCCGGTGGATTCCCAGGCTGTGCAGGCGGTGGACCGCGAGTTCCACCGTGCCCTGGCCCACCTGTCCGGCAACCGCCTGCTGGAGCGGGAGACAGTGTGGATCTACGACCTGTGCCTGCGCTACATCTTCTACTCCATGCACATGAACTGGTCCGCCCGCATCGCTCAGGAACACAGGGACATCCTGGGCGCCATCGAGCGCCGCGACAGCCAGCTGGCCCAGGCCCACGTCCGCAACCACCTGTCCAAGGTGAAGGACGCGGTGCTGATGGGCCTCGCCAAGGGCTTCGACCCCTCGGTGGAGCTGCGGAACGCGCGGGAAGGCTATACCATCCGTCCCCACAGCGAGTGAGCGGCGGCATATACCGGCAAAAAGCGCCCCGCCGGACCGAAACGGTCTGGCGGGGCGCTTTTTTATCTCCGACCGGCGCAGGTGGTGTGGGAGGTAAACCACAAGGGGGGGATGCCGGCGCAGCGTATTTACAGCTCCTGATCGATCTGATGCAGGATGGAGATAGCCTTCTGCAGCACCTCCATGGAGGAGGCGTAGGACAGACGCACATAGCCTTCACCGTTGCGGCCGAAGGCGGTGCCCGGGATGGTGGCGAGACGGTACTTATCGATAGCGTAGGCGCAGAACTCATCGGCGGTCATGCCGGACTTCTTGATGTTCATGAAGATGTAGAACGCGCCCTCCGGCTTCTTGCAGCTGAAGTGCTGCATCTTGTTGATCTCCTCCACCAGATAGTCGCGGCGGCGCTTGAACTCCTGCCGCATCCGCTCAATAGAGCCGTCCTCCTCCAGCAGGCCCGCCACACCGGCGTACTGCACGAAGGTGGTGGCGCCGGCGGTCATGTAGAAGGACAGCCGGTTCATAGGCTCGATCATGTTCTCCGGCGCGGCGATGTAGCCCAGACGCCAGCCGGTCATGGCCATACTCTTGGAGAAGCCGTTGAGCACGATGGAGCGCTCCTTCATGCCGGGCAGAGAGGCGATGCTCACCAGCTCCTGCTCATCATCGTATACAAAGCGGTCGTAGATCTCGTCGCTGAGCACCAGCAGATCGTGCTCCTTGGCGATGGCGGCGATGGCCTCCAGCGAGGCGCGGCTCAGCACGCCGCCGGTGGGGTTGCTGGGGGAGACGATGACCAGCATCTTCGTCTTGTCGGTGATGAGGGAGCGGATCTGGTCCACATCCACCTGATAGTCGTTCTCCTCCAGCAGGTCGTACTTCTTGATGACGGCCCCCGCGATGTTGGGGATCTCGGAATAGGTCAGATACACGGGATCGGGCACCAGCACCTCATCCCCGGGATTCAGGGTGCTCAGCAGCGCCACGAACATACCCTGCGCCACACCGGTGGTGACGGAGATCTCGCTGGGCGTGTAGTGCAGGCCGTTCTCCTTTTCCAGCTTCTGGCAGACGGCCTCCTTCAGCTCCTGAATGCCGGAGCCGTCGGTGTAGCGGGTCTTGCCCTCATCCAGCGCCTTCTTGCAGGCGTCGATGATGTACTGGGGTGTGTCAAAATCGGGCTGGCCCAGGGTCAAGGCGGTGACGGGGATGCCCTGCGCCGCCAGCTCGGCGCACTTGCCGAACACCACGCGGGTGCCGGATACATGCAGATTTTCCAGCCGATGTGCCTGTTTGAATTCCATAAAATGCTCCTCCTTCAGTTCTCGTTACTTCTGTACGTTGTTGCCGCCCGGTACAAAGACGCACTTGTCGTAGTTGCCGGTGAAATAGTTGCGGATGTCGGCGCAGCACTGGAGCCGGCCATCCCGCGCGGACTCCTGGGAATAGAACGCCACGTGGGGCGTCAGGATCACATTGTCCCGATTGGCCAGGGGATGGGTGTTCAGGTCGGGGTACTCGTCGGTGAGCACGTCCAGATAGGCGTAGGAGATCTTGCCGCTGTCGATGGCGTCGATCATCTCCTGCTCTACCACCACGCCGCCGCGGGCGGAGTTGATGAACACCAGATGGTCGGGGATCTCGTCAAACAGCTCCTTGCCGATGAGGTGCTCCGTGCCCTCGATCAGGGGCACGTGGAGACTGATGTAATCGGACTCGCGGAACAGGGTCTTCATATCCACCATGGTGACGCCGTACTGGTCGCCGACAGACTGGTCAATATAGGGGTCTGCCGCCAGAATGCGCACACCGAAGCCGGACAGATTCTTGGCCACCAGGCGGGCGATCTGGCCGAAGCCTGCCAGACCAACGGTCTCCGCGTTGAAACGGTGAATGTCGGGGCATACGGAGTAGTCCCACTTTTTGTCCCGCCGCACACTGCGGTCGTAGGCGAACAGCCGCTTGTTGTGGGCCAGGATGCAGGCCGTCACGTAGTCTGCCACATCAATGGAGAAGGCACTGCGCAGGTGGGTGACGGAGATGCCGCGGGCCTTGGCGGCCTCCAGATCCACATAATTGTATCCCATGCTCTTGCAGGCGATGAGCTTCAGCTTGGGCAGGGAGTTGATGACCCGTGCGGTCAGCGGCTCAAAGATGCCCATGACGGCGTCGGCGTCCTGGCAATACTTGATGATATCGTCCTCGGTGGAGCAGACGTGCTCCTCCACCTCGCACACGCCCTTCAGCGCTTCCTGCTCCAGTCCGAGGCCATCTTTATAATTGAACATGCGCACAGCTTTGTACATACCAAAATCCTCCAGAACAAAAAATTGGATACAATGATTTATGAAGCAGACCGATCTGATTTTGAAAAACGGCGTGATATACACCATGGCCCGGGAGGGCGACGTGGTGGAAGCATTGGCCGTGCGTGACGGTAAGATTGTATACACGGGTACCACGGAGGAGGTGCTGGGCGCCTGCGAAGCGCCGCAGGTGGTGGATCTGGCGGGCAAGACCATGCTCCCGGGCATGGGTGATTCCCACCTCCACTTCTTTGCCTACTGTCAGACCCACACCACCGTGGACCTGGGCGGCTGTACCAGCAAGGCAGAGGCCATCGGCAAGCTGGCTGCCCGGGCAGCGGAGACCCCCAAAGGCCAGTGGATCAAAGGCTCCAACTTCGACGAGTCCAAGTGGGACGCCGACAACGACCACCTGCCCACCAAAGCGGATCTGGACCTGGTGAGTCCGGACCACCCCGTGATGATGAAGCGCGTGTGTCTGCATACCGCCGTGGCCAACACCGCGGCGCTGGCCGCCGCCGGTATCGGCAAGGGCACGGTGTACGAGTATTTTTCCTCCAAAGAGGAAATTTTGCAGGGCTTGGCCGAGTACTGCTTTGCCCGGGAAAACGAGCGTGTCCGTGCCATGTTCGCCGACTGCACGACGCTGGCCGGGCTGGAAGAACGCATTACCGGCTATTTACAGGACATTGCCGCCAGCCGGATGGGCAGCTACAAGATGATCGCCGAGACGCTGGGAATGCCCCGCAGGACGGGTGCTATGCCCGCCTGCATGGCCGAACTGAAAGAAATCGTAAGTGAACTGCTGGCGCGGCTGCAGGCGGCGGGGGAAATCGCCCCGGAGCTTGGCATGGAGTATTGCTATATGTCGCTGCTTTCCGCCGTTGTAGGCGGCCTGATGGGCCTGTGCTATGCCGCTGACCACGACCGCACCGTGGAAGACCTGATGGATAACCTGCGGCTGATGATACGAAGGACCTTAGGAAAATAAAAACTGCAGCCTTCCCCCTCGGGGGGAAGCCTTACCTAAAAACGCCTGTGTACCGCATAGCAAAGCGCGGTGCACAGGCGTTTTGGATTATTTGCGATATTTCGCCAGCGTTTTTATGACCAGCTCGGTTTCCAGGGGCTTGGTCAGGTGCTCGTTCATACCGGCCTCGTAGGCACGGCGGCGGTCCTCGGCAAAGGCGTTGGCAGTCGTAGCTAAAATCGGGATGCGCCCGGCGTCGGGTCGATCCAGCCTGCGAATGGTTCGCGTCGCTGT
>OMDO01000522.1_pt1 | contig 24653 bp, 32 predicted proteins | sample 1674051 | NCBI WGS metagenome assembly OMDO01 (sample SAMEA103958138, study PRJEB25191) | human gut metagenome | biome: human-associated habitat [ENVO:00009003]; feature: intestine environment [ENVO:2100002]; material: feces | place: Germany | collected 2013/2015 | reverse complement strand
AAACAGGTTCTGCCGGTATCTGTCTTCTGGCAAAAGATAATGCAGGTGGATGGCATTTCTCCAATATCGCATGGGCATTTGGAGCAACACTTTGTACGGATAATGGCGATGGAACATTTACAGCTCATTTAGATTCTGATGAAGCAATTGCAGCGATGGAGTATGTTAAATCCCTGAAATGGGATTATGATGTTCTGACGGCAGATCCCCTGTCTGAGGACTGGGGAACCGGATTTACTCAGCTGGGAACCGGTGGCGCAGCAATGTACATAGCAGCAAATGACGCTGTAAATCAGCCGACACAGGTAAATGGTCTGCCTGTTGATAAACTGGCAATGTGCCCGATTCCCGAAGGACCCGGAGGCCAGTACTCTCTGTATGGAGGTACTCCTTACATGTTCTCCAGAGATGCATCGGAAGCAGAAATCAATGCAGCACTGGATTACCTGGAGATTATGGGTAAGGCACCCGTTGCAACCGATGATTCCATTGCCGGCATGAAGGCAGATGCACAGAACAAGGTGGATCAGGGCGTTCCTGTAATTAAGAGATTCCCCTGCTGGGTAGCACAGGATGTCCTGGATGCTGAGGCAACAATCGTAGAGGAATACGGCAACGTGGATCCTAAGATGTTCCAGTCTTACTTTGACGCAACTTCTTCTGACGGTCTGAGACTGGAAGAGCCCGGCTCCACACAGGATATGTATGCAGAACTGACCAAGGTACTGCAGGCAGTCCTGACGGATAAGAATGCAGATGTTGCAGCACTGATGGGAGAAGCAAATGCTAACTATCAGAAGATTCTTGATAATTATGTAGTTGATTAAGCAGCAGACAACAGTAACCGGAGTTCCCTGTGGGGATTCCGGTTACTGAAAAATAAGGTTTTCGTATATAAGTTTTCATAGAAAAAAGGCAGACAAACAGTTGAATTGTAAGAGGAAGGCGTGTGAACATGACGACGGCAAAAAGGGAAAAGAGTAAGTTCAGAAAGAGAGATCTGTTTGGATGGCTGGTAATGCTTCCTACTGTAGTGTTGTTTACTTTTTTTGTGTGGGAACCGTTGCTGGAGAATATCCGATTGAGCTTTTGTACAGCCAAGATGTACACAGTCACTGGATTTGCAGGACTGGAAAATTATTATAACGTAATTCATGATCGGTGCCCACTGAGAATATGGCATGCTCATCAGATCTCTATTTTGGGGAGCCAGAACAGAAGCCGCCGTGCAGACAACCAGCACCGCCGTGAGAGCTACAAAGAATATGTAAAAAGCCGTTGGAAGATTTTTATCTCCTTTTTTGGTAATTAAATAAGCCATCATCACACCTGCTGCTGGATACAGCATCTGCGCATTTGGAAAAGCGCTGAGATCAAGACCTTTTCCATAGCTATACCACATCAGAAGTCCCATTACATATGTGATTCCGTATGCTATAATCACATAGATCAATAGCTGTTTTTTCTCTGTTTGCATAAATTTCATAATTTCCTCCTTGCAACTTCAAAGTTATTTACTTCTCTTCATACTTTTTAACGATAACTAAACTATAAGCAGCCATAATTACAATTGTTTCCACCATCACACCAATAACCGACAACAGAACGTATGGTGTATTTTGACCATCTAACAGCGAAATTCCTAATATAACAAAAATGATTCCATAGATTATAAACAATAGTCCGCTCGCACGATTGTAACCTTTAACATCTTTTACTTTTATTATTTCGGTATTAGCCCAGAATCCAACGGGATTCTTAGAAAACATATCTTTTATTCCTAATCCAATTATAAACACTCCCAAAAGTGACCATATAACAAACCCAATCATATTGTTTCTCCTTACAAACCGCATTAAAACCATAATGAGACACATTCTTGTATTTCCCAAAATCGAGATTTACTAATTCTACAAATTCCGATTCTTAATATATGAGTAGAGGCTTTTACAGTCTCTGCTCTTTCTTTATGATGAAGGTGATTGGTCTGACGTAATTTCCGATTGGGACACCACGCCCGAAGTTAAATGTGTCAGCCCGCCTTCATTGTTCTACATTCGATTCAGCAAGTTGGGAAAGATTGCTTCTCCCGTTTAACGAAAGAATATGAGTGAACCTTGAAGAGCTGGATCCAATCATAAATCACTTACGAAAGGAGCGTCTTTCTTATGATTGCTGTTGGTATCGATGTTTCAAAATCCAAGAGCACCGTTGCCATTCTCAATGGACATGGCAGCATCCGTGCCAAACCTTTTGATGTCCACCATGTCGCTGATGAGCTGCAGGCATTGGTAGATTACATCAAGAGGACTTCAGAGCCTCCAACCATCCTTATGGAGCCCACCAGCCACTACCACTATCCACTCCTGAAAGCCTTCACTGAGGCGGAACTCCCAGTCTGTCTGATCAATCCATACCAGATGAAGAAGTATGGCGATACCGAACTCAGAAAGGCGAAAACGGACAAACGTGATTCTCTGCGAATCGCTCAGTATGCCCTTGAGAAGTCCTATTCGCTGATTCCTTACACTCCTCAGGACCAGAAGTATGAAGATCTCCGTTTTCTGTCCAGGCAATACAGTCAGAGGATATCAACCCTAACTGTTGCCAAAGTTCAGCTGCTCAGCCTTCTGGATGAAACAATGCCCGGCATTACGACCATTCTTCCTCTTAAAAGCAGGGATCCCGACAACTGTGTGCTTCTGCGTTTCATTAAACGTTTCAAGTCTTTCGATGTAATCCGTAAGATGGGCAAGACACGTTTCCTGGACAGCTATCAAGTCCTAGTCAAAAAGACCAAGGATCGTTTTGCCGGTTCTAAGGGACTGGCTATCTATGAGCTGGTCCTTAACAGTGTTACCACCCGTGGAGAAAATCCCTTATCCGCAATGACTCAGGATCAATGTGTTGATCTCGTATCCACATCTCAGAAAGCTGCCGATGAGATCAATCTTCAAATGCGGATCATAGCAGAGACCATGCCGGAGTACAAAGTGCTTCGTTCTATGGCCGGCGTGGGGGACCGACTGGGACCGATCATTCTTGGAGAAATCGGTGACATTCGCCGTTTTCACAGTGGCAAAGCACTCAATGCTTATGCCGGCAATGATGCTCCGCCATATCAGTCCGGACAATTCGAGAGCCGGAATCGTCACATCTCCAAACGTGGCAACCCGGCTCTCAGAAAAGCTTGTTTTGAGGTAATGCAGGCTCTCAAACTGACAAAACCTCAGGACGATCCTGTTTACCTTTTTCTGCTCAAAAAGGAACAGGAAGGGAAACCATACAACGTAGCCAAAATGGCTGCCGTCAATAAGTTTCTGCGGATCTACTACGCTCGTGCAATGGAGTTGTACAAGTAAATCTGTCCGCTTTCATTATAGCTGTTAACTGCCGGCCTGCAACAGCAGGTCTTATTAAGGTTACTCTCTTTTTTGTTCTCAAGGTTCTCGAAATCTTCAAAAATCTGCTTGACAAACATTAGCAAGATTTGACAAGTACCTTATAGCTTCATATTTTCAAACCTATTATATCAATTTTTTCTTGATTTAATCATAAAAAATGCTATACCAGCAACTATTATGTATCCGAACAATGAAATAACAGATGATTCAATTCCAAACTCACCACCTGTGATGGCGAAATCTTTTGAATTAAGTACATATGTCATTACAGAATATTTATCCATTTTTTCCCCAATGGCTAATCCTCCACCAATAATCACAACGTTCCAGATAGCATGAACTATTCCACTATTCCAAACTGAACCACTTTCTATTGCAATCATCGAAAACATAACGCCTACCATCGTTCCGGCGATAATTACTAATAAACAACTGCCTATTGAAAAATCCTGTCCAAGAACATGTACAATACCAAATAACATTGATGGAACAATTACAGCCACCTTAATATTCCATCTCTTCTTTAATGCATTAAGTATAACTCCTCTAAACACCATTTCTTCAACAAATCCAGCCGCTATTCCGGTAAATGCAACCCCTGCACTTAAAGTATTGAACATCTGATTTCCATTCATATTTGAAGATACATACTTACCGTTGAATATTAAAAGATAACTTCCTTTTATAACAAATGGTAATAATACAGCTATCAAAATCCATCTTATTTTGATAGCAAATTTAGGCATTCCGAAATCCGAAGTCGGCAATTTAATAATTTTGCTAATAAACATTTTCAGAATAAGATATGTCAATCCAGCATATATAATTCCAGCGATAATATTACAAATGCCCGTTGGAATTTTTATTATAACAAACATACTTGCAATGGATTGTGCAATAATCTGTGTGATTATTAAAATAAATATGGCAACAAATGATGTGCTAATTGCTTTTTTTGTACTCATTTTATTTCTCCTTTATAACTTTCGATTTTAATGTCTCTATTATACCATAATGATACTATTATAAAAAAGGAAAAAGAGCTCCTTCGAGCTCTTTTGATTCAGTTCTGTAAACTTGAATTTTATCGTTCTTTCATACAATACACATAAGTCTGTACAATATTACGCATATAAATAAACTGATTATGTTTGCTCTATTTGTTTTATAGTTTGCATTTGTCGGATTTCATTTTTTTATTTTGTTATTTCAAGTAAAATCAAATACATGCAATGGGACAATAACAATAATAAGACTAAATAGTAAAGTCACTATCTTTAATATTTTACTTTTTTTCCAGAAAAAATAGTACATTGCAAACTGCAATATTATACTTATTGTAAAATAAAGTATCCACTTTAATTCCCATTGCACAATAGCTATTATTGATTCATAATCAAATTCAGTAAAAATTATGCATACAATAAATATCCAAAGAAAAAGTAAAAATACAATAAATTCGTATCCTGCCAATGCAAGTACTTTTTTTCTTATACTTGCATTTCGCATAAAAAAAACAACCCCAATAGATAATATACACAATAAAAATGTTCTATAATAATCCGAAAAAATTATTTCTGTTATCACATTCGTGTCTCCTATAAAAACTTCTGTTAAATCAGCACAATTTTTCAAATATTGATAGCAGCAATATTTCGATTTGTAAACCATAAACTCAAATTACAGATTCCTACAATTTGCAAATCATTATATACTCTTCGTCATTCTCATCGACAATTTCAAATCCTACTTTTAGATACATATGAACTGCATAATTCATCTTCTGAACAGATAATGACACTTGCTTATATCCTTGCATTTTCAGTTTTTTTAGCATCTGCTCCATTAGATTAGTTCCAATACCATAGTTTCTATACTGTTTTAAAAGTGAAATTGCAAATGATGGTGTTTCAGCATCAATATGTCCATAATCATTCATAATACGACACCATACTGCACCAACAATTTCATTATTGGCTTCAGCAACCAAACACAAGTCTCCTTTATTCTTACCAAAATCTTTAACATACACCTGTAATTCTGGTTGATTTATAATCTCTTTTGGTGGTATAGGAACCCCTTCTGGAATAAAAATTGCTTCGTATAAAAAAGTATTTAGCACCTTGGACTCATTTTGTCTTAATTCTCTTATTGAATAATCCATATAAACCTCCGATTTATTTTTTATAAATCAGTTGCTATTCCACACATCCAAACACCTCCACAAACAACGATTTGTTAAACTATCTATACAATACCATATCTCTTTGGCTAATACAATAATTGCATCGCTCCCGCTTATTCTCATCAATTCTGTAACTATTATATTGTGATATTATGCTTACTCTTAGGCTGTCTGTTCACTTTTCTTTGCGTGATACGCTTCACGTCTCATAGCCAGTGTTTTTTCATATCTTACTTTTGCAATAGGATCTCCGCTTAATGCATCGTCACGCATTTTTCTGTAGCTCTTCACTGTGGCTCTAACCTGATACTGTTTACGCTCTGCAAGCTGACTCTGTGCTTCCTGATCTCCGGCTTCCGCCCTGGCTCTCAAGGCTTCCATCTGCTCCTTTCTTCTTGCGGTATTCCGTCTGTTGTATTCTGCATTTCTCTCTTCCAAATATTTTGCATATTCAGGGTCATTTTCTGCTCTCTGCTTACGCTTTTCTGCTGATTTCCTTGAACGTTCTCTTGCAATAGCTCTACTCTCCTCAAGCTCTCTGACGGCTTCCTGATTGCCTTTTTCTGCCTGCTCCTTTAATTCTGCCAAAGCAATCTTTTTCTTCTTTGTAGCACGCTCCTGACGTTTCTTTTCCCTTTCCAATGTCAAGCGTTCTTTCTCTTCCATCTTCGCCCGATATTCAGGGTCAGACATTCTCAATTCTCGCATTTTTTCAGATCTCTTACGGTTGTTCTGTCTGCCTTTTTCAAGGATTGCTTTATATTCTGCCATAGCTTCAGGATCTCCAGCTTCTGCTTTTGCCTTGATCTCTGCACGCTTCTGATTTCTTTTCTGCGTAGATTTCTTAGAAGATTTTCTCTTTCTTTCAGCAATCTCTTCCGCTCTGCGTGCTTCCTCTGACTGCAAGGCTTCCACTTCATCCTCACTGAGTGGAAGAACAAAATTTCCAATGAAATTGAAATAAATATCCACTTGCTGAGTACGGTCTTTTGTTCTGCCACCCTCTGCTTCATGAATTACAACCTTTTCAATGAAATCATTAAGCATAGGTGTTGTCAGTTCCTCAAAATCTCGGTATTTCTTAACCAGTCGCACAAATTTATCAATCTGCACTGCCTTAGTGGATATACGTTCTGTAGCAGTTTCAAGTTCTGAAATTCTCTGCTCTAGGTTGCTTTGTTCGGTGTCATATTCTGTCATAAGGCGGTTAAACTGTCTCTCCGGCAATCGCCCCAGTGTGAAATTCTCATACAGACCTTTTATCAGATCATCCAAATCCATCATACGACGTTTTGCTTCTAACAACTCCTTTTTATCATCTGTATTATCCTTTTCACACTGCAATTCATACTGTGCTTTCAACTGTTCTACAAACTCTTTTTCATCTTTAAGGACATACTGTGACACTCTCTTAGTTGCCTGATAAATCAGCATTTCTATTGTGCTTGCCTTGATATAGTGACCAGTACATGAATGATATTTATTGTGGTACCGGCTACACCGGAATGCCTGATTGCTGTCATATATTTTCCCATCTTTTGGCTTTGAATTGATATATGCCAGTCTGCTTCCACAATCCGCACAATAAAGCAGTCCTGACAGCCTGTGCGCAGGCTTTTCACTGTTTCGCCTTGGAGATACCCTTTTTCTCATTCTCTGCGCTTTATCATATGTTTCCTGATCAATGATAGCTTCATGTGTATTGTAAAAGACAAGCAGTTCGTCCTCATTTGCAATTCTTTTCCGTTTTGTCTTAAAATTATCCCTCGTTGTCTTCCCAAGAACGGTATGCCCCAAATACTCACGTCTGTTCAAAATATAGCCCACTGTTGTAGCATTCCATGTATAAGGGTCATGGTAATTCGTACACTGGCAATCCTCAGGATGATTCTGTCTCGCATAAGCCGAAGGAATAAGGATTTTATCCTCTGACAAGGTATCTGCTATTGCGGTTGCACCCATTCCATCACAAGCAAGCTGAAAAATGCGTCTGACAACCGAAGCAGAAGCTTCATCAACATACAATGTCTGCTTATCCTCAGGCTTTCTGTAATATCCATAAGGCACTGCACCGCTGACACGTTTTCCGTCTCGCATTTTTGCCTTGAACACTGCCTTGATTTTCTTACTGGTATCTTTTGCATACCACTCATTCATGATATTCAGAAATGGTGTAAAATCATTATCTGCCGGATTGGCACTGTCAACTCCGTTATTTACTGCAATAAAACGGACATTTTTCTTAGGGAACATCATTTCCGTATAGAAACCTACTTGCAGATAGTTTCTGCCAAATCGGGACATATCTTTGACGATCACTGTTCCCACTCTGCCGGCTTCAATCTCTGTCAGCAAAGAATTGAATGCCGGTCTGTTGAAGTTCGTTCCTGAATATCCATCATCACTGAAATGCTGAATATTACCAAAGCCATGTTGCACTGCATAATCTTCCAGATACTTCTTCTGGTTTGTTATGGAGTTGGATTCGCCCTGCATCTCATCATCACGGGACAGACGCTCGTAAAGTGCTGTTATTCTGTTATCTTTAGCCATTTTCTCAGCTCCTTTCATAATGCTAAAAAATAAGAACACACAGAAAACACTTCATTTTTTAATGACCTATTTTCTCTGTATTCTTAAAATCTAACCCTTCGGATCAGTGACAACATAAGACGAGTGCATCTGCATCAGGTTCGGCTTCACAAAAAAGCGAGTCTTACCGGAACCGGAACCACCGATAACAAGAATATTTTTATTTCTTGCATACTTCGGCTCTTTCGGTCTGCCGGACATCATCAGCCGTTCCGTCTGTGTCAGAAGGACATTATTTTCAAACACAGAGTCCATATATGGCTCTATGTCTTTGGCATTTCCCCATCTTGCAGAACCGTATTCTACGCCCTGCCGAAACTTCTTGGCATTCTTGGCTTTGTAATACACCACAAGGCGGAGCGCTATGCCGCCTGCCACACCAATCAGTAAATCTCTTGGGTGGAAGCTAGGCAAAGGATTGGCAAACAGCTTATCAAAACGGTTCATGACTGCCATCATCTTATCAGAAGCATTTGTACCTTCTGATACTCTCCACAGCCATGCAACCTTATCACAGAAATATCCAACAAAGATATAGGGCAGATTCAAAAGCACCAGCTTCTTGGTATCCATACCGCCTGCTTTTGCTTTCAGATTTTTCGGGATAGCCTTCAGGTCTTTGGTTATGCCTTCAATGATGTTACTCAAAGGCTCTGCCCCCTGTCCTTATTCTTTTCCCGGCTCCGTTCTCTGTTCTTATTCTGTGATACTGCATCCCTGAAGCGTTTCAGTTTCTCCCTTACGGAAGTCCTGCCCTTTCGTTTCTCATTACCATAAACAAATTCCTTGAATGCCTGTGCTACTGCATCGGCATCCCTGCCCTTGAAAAATACCACATATTTCGGCGGGTCCGTTGTCTTGTCTTTCTTGACGGCAAAATCAACATTATATTTACGAGCTACCCGCTCAAAGGATTTGATATTGCCGTCCGTCACTTCGATAGATGCAACTCCCACGCCTTCGCCAACCAGCTTTTTCACAGAAGTTTTACCATGCATTTTCTGCGCATTCTGTCTGCGGTGGTTTAGATACATCCGCATTGCAGCCTTCAAGACGTTGGCATCCAGTTTAGCGGTCTTAATTACAAGAGCGATTGTTTTCTGCGTTACTTCCTCTTGCATAAGTACCTCCGATCTGCATCTTCCTGTGCGTATGCTCCGCTAAGGCGGAACATACAGCCGATGTAATAAATACCTCATAACTCTCCTTTCCGCTTCTGGACATCGTGTCCAAAAGCAATAAAAAAAGGGCAGCTACAAATCTCTCGACTTATAACTGCCCTGACGCTGTTTCCACTAAATTTTATATATAGGTACCTCAATAAGTTCTAAATATTCCTGTAATTTGCTCTTTAATTTTACCAATGCCATATTTCTGGTTTTTTTCCCTTGATTCATCTTCTCAACATCAATATAATCCAATATACATTTTATATTCGGAACGTCTGATTTAAAGAATTCATTCAAGTTTGAAAAATTATATACTTTTCTAACGCCATCCATAAAATTATAAATATTGATAACTTTAGCATTTTGTAATTGGTCAATAAATTTTTCCGGCTCAATATAATAGAAAAATTTATTATCACATAAATATTCTTCTCTATGTTCTTCGCACCTTTTTCCAAAGTTATCATCCCATGCTTCCTGACTGCATAGAAAATCATTATTGTCCTTTTTTTCTCCCTTTTCTTTATTTTCCAATATTTCAAATAAAGGCTTAACTATTTGATTATATTTCTCAACAAACTCTGCATTGTCACTTAAAATCTCCAAATAACGAGGTTCAAACTCTTCCGTATATACTTTTAATTTCTGTTCCATCAGTTCAACAAAATCTTTATAATCAAAACAGCTAATTCCTTGATATTCCATTTGCATAAGTGTGACAATTATATCCTTAAAATGTCTTGGACTGTATTTTTGTTCTTGTAATTCAAACAATATTTCTGGAATAATCTTTTCTATATCCTCATCCTCCAATTCCCACCAAGAATACAATTTTCTATATTGTAACGATTTTTCCAGTTTACTCGAATCATCAATAATTTTTTGCTCGTTTACATTTTCCAATATTACCTTTTCAACTTCTTTTTTATCTATCTTACACTGCAACAAATAATCATCAACAAACTTGTATCCATATACCCTACTTTCATAAACATTTTTCTTATCATAGTACACTATTCCAGATTTTGAAGAACTATTTCCCCATGAATATACAACCTGTCCCAGCTTAATTTGAATTGAGGAGATCATAGTATATTTCAACACTCTATCCAATTCATACTCAATATACATATGTGGTTCAAATTCAATGGCATCTACAATACCATAAAACTTATCAAATGCAATTAAGCCAAAAATCAAAGTACGAATATTGTAATGTCTTTTTTGTTCAAAAATATTTATTATCTTTTGCTTGTGTTCCAACAAATAATCTTTTGTTTTATCTTCCATAATATATTTATCAATAATAGCCACAAACACATCAGATAAATTAGGTTGATAGTAGATTGTCAATCCGATTAGTTTTTCTTTAACCTTTTTATAAAAAATATCTTCTGAAAAAAGTTGTTCCGTTCTCCTTATTAACTGTTCTTTTGTATAGCTTACTTTATTATTCTTTGAATTGCCCTTTTCATCTAATTCAACTCTATCATCTAATACCATTTGATATTTATGTGAAAGTCCTTTAGAAAAATTCATTTTTCCAATCTCAGCTTGATTCGCTACCAAAATAATTTTTATATCATTATGCTCAACCAGATTATTGAGCACACCAAGTGTTTGATTTACTTCTATCTCACAGCGCTCCAAATCATCAAAAATAATTATAGCTTCTTTCAATTCCTTTAAATCAGATAATTGAGGTAAATCTTTAGAATCTAAATTAAAATATTTCATTCCTGCTGCAAACAATTTCGATGTAAATGAAATCCCTTTCTCAAGCATTTTTCCTTTATCTTCACCCAGTTTTTTCTCTATAAATTCTTCTACCATCGAAGAATAAATTTCATCCACAATTTGCTCAGAAGATGATATACCATACAATGAAACATAATATATATTTTTTTGCGGCACCGTCTCCCGTAACCTGTTAAGTAATTTGTCCTTAACAAAAAAAGTTTTTCCTGTTCCCCATTCACCATCAATCAAAATAGCTTGACAATATCTTTTATCTAAAACATATTCTAGTATCTGCTTAATAACTTCTTCATCCCTCTTTACCATTAGTAATTCTCCTTCTCTCGACATAGATTGTTAATAATTCTCCAATTATATTTCCAGTCTGAAACTTTACATCATCAAACAAGAATGCCTGAAACAAAACATCCCCCACCTTCGTCAGCCTTACCATTCCATACTCTTTTTCTGTAAGCCCTTCCATCTGCACATCCTTCATGGCAGCTTCCTTTCTCGCCACCAGACAATGCGTATACAATGCCATGATGTACTTGTCAGACATAGGAAAGGCGTATGTTTCGTTCCCTTGATATGTATATCGGCACTTTTCCAGATTTTCTTGCGGTATATCGAAATAACATCTGACCGTTTCCAGATATACATCTCCATTATACTGCGGCTTTAGTTTCTTTGCATATCGTCTGATTGTTGCAAATATATTATTTCTTTCCATAGCCGTCTTGGTTCTCTTAAATATGGGCTTTTTTCCTCGCAGGTCCATATAAACATTATTTAGGATAGTCTCTCCGGCATACTGTTTGAAATCACCTATACGCAACAAATACGATAACACCTCCAGCAGTTTCTCTTTTGATGTTATCTCCTGATACGAATAATCTCCAAATTCAATATGATCCAGCTTCAAAGGGCAGCTCCCCTTCGCTATCTCACGCTCCATTACCCTGTTAATATCTCTCATTGATTCCATCTATATATCTCTCCTTCCCGCTTCTGGACATCGTGTCCAAAAGCACAAAAAAAGCAGCTACAAGTATTTCACTCATAACTGCCCTAACGCTGTAACCTGATTATTCTATTCCTGCCGTTTTTGCAAATCCGGCTTTTCTATTCATAAGTTCCTCCTGTTTCTCCTTTGGCAGACACCGGAATATCTCATGATATCCCATTCCTGCCATCGGAGTTCCTTTTGCCAGAAGAAAAAGCTGCGTGTCAAGCCATTCCTCCCACAAGTTTTCAAACATGCTCCGGCTATCCGTAAATGTAATTGCATCTTCAAAACCTTGCGGTGGTCTATAATACTGTAACTTGACAAAACCGTATCTTCCAGCATCCACAACAAGTATATTTTCAATCTCATACAGCTCTGCAAAAGCATCTGCAACTTTTCTGCATTTCTCCCTTTCACCGTCTGTAATGTATTTTTCTTTCACAATTAACCATCCTCCTGTTTCAAAACCACACTACCTGTATCTATATCCTCATTCTTCAAAAAATCTTTATGGTCTTTACCATTTGCATATTTTATGGTGCATACACGCACCATATTATTATAAGTTCCCTGCAATTAAAATACAAGGTAGGAAAGGAGTTGCCTGTATGATTAAATACGATCCCCTTTGGCAAACGCTCAAGACTAAAAACATCAGTCAGTACCAGCTCATTAAAGATTATGGCATTGACAAAGCACAGCTTCAGCGGCTCCGGCAAAATATGGTAGTAAAGACCATTATTCTGAACAGGCTATGTCAGATACTTGACTGCCGGATTGAAGATATTATGGAATATGTTCCAGATGACAAGTAGAGGTATTGTTCATGATTGATTGACAATGCCTTTTTTGTTGCTCTTTTTTCTTTTACACCTTTGGACATTGTGTCCAGAAGTGTCCTGCTATTACTTTTATTATCTCCGTAAATATAACGATAATCCTCACAAGAACAATAATACCACCAATCAGACCTCCAACGATACAATTCAATGCCAGTATTCCCATACTTCCTGCAATTCCAAAATTCTTCGGCACAAGGAACATACACATTTTTCTGATACCATAAGGACATCCTACCAAAATCCAATAAAGGAAATAATCAAACCCATCTGCTTTATTGCAAACCGGATAACAGGTAATCATCCACAGAACAAGAACACACAGCGGAATAATTATTTTAAACAATGCCTTTTTCATGCCAGCCACCTCCGTACATATCGTGCTGCACCTCCTGCTGATAATAATGGTTCATCGTTGAGGGGGCATTATAAAGAGCAGTAACCATATATGCCTTGATATTGGTTATTTTCGTATTTGTATCATGCATACAGCCAATCACATACTCCAGATGTCCACTGTTCAGCTTCAGAAATTTAGATTTTACAAGCTCATAGGGATAATCCTCGCCTGCTATCCGGATCGTTGTACGTTTTACACATACAACCTCACAGATAACCTCAAAAAGCTCCTCATACAAAGCCTTGTTCTGCCAATCATCGTACTTCATGTGATGCTCATATTCGATGTTATCCTTAATCAGTTCTATGTATGCATTTACATCATCCATCAAATCAATCCTTTTTTCTGACTCACTCTCATTACCAGATTGATTGATAGGATTGGTATAACTTATATCAGTATAACTCTGGTTAGTTTGATTATAGTTAGTATAAATAGGGTCTGCTTTATGAACTTCTGCAAGTTCACTTTCTGAACCTCTTAAAGTCTGCATTGTGAACTTCTGGTGTTCTAAATCCTGAACCTCTTGAAGTTCAATTTCTGAACTTCTGGAAGTATGCATATTAGACTTCTTGAGGTTCAGTTTTTGAACTTCTGTGGTTTTATCAGCATTATCGGACTTTTTTTCTGTCTGTGCATCAGTAATTGTAGAAAAATTCTTCACATAGATTATGTCCGGCTTTCCAAGTCCACGGCGTTTCTTTTCAATCAGACCGATTCCGTTTTCGGTATCAAGCTCTTTCATAATCTTAACGCAGGTTGCCTTTGCACATCCCAAATCTTCCATAATGGCATCCACCGTATAAATAATGTATGCCCTATTTTCATCGTCCAGCCAGCCGTTTTTCATGGATAATGACATCCTGTCAAGCATCAGCCCATAGAGGAGCTTAGCATCACTGCTAAGCCCCTTAAATCTCTCGTCTTTAATCAAAAGTCGGGGAACACGATAAAAAGAGAACTGCTCTGCTTCAATTCCGTAGTAATAGTCAAAGTTTATTGTATCGCCCACTTTACCGTGCCTCCTTTACTGCTTATTCGACACCTTTCCGGTGTTCCATTCTTCCAATAGCTGATAGATAATGTTTTCTATATCCTCACTAGAATAATCCTCCGTAAAATATCTGCTGATTTTATCAGCCTTGATTGTAACTTTTCTTTCCTTTGGCTTTTCCTCTGTCAAGATCAGTCTTACCATTGGCAGAGTCAGCTCGCCTTTTTTCCCATATAACTTTAACTTTGATGATTGGGTAGTCGAGATAGCTGCACCCGTTTCTTCAAGAATGACCTGCACCCATTCCTGCGCCTGTTCTGTCAGAAAAGATATGTCAACACCCTGTACCAGACCGATTTTTTTCTTATCAACCATATCCAGCAATTCATCTGACAGACGTGCAAGCCATATATAACGCTGAACCGTCTTTCCACTCTCTCCGGCTGCTTCTCCCACTTCATCAAGGCTGCTTCCATTTCCTTTTTTGCCCTGATGCTTCATGGCTTCATACTTCATGGAATAGGCTTTTGCCTTTTCACTTGGGAGAATATCTTCCCTCTGGATATTAGTATCCACCATAATCACTGTAGCTTCATCATCATTGTAATCTCTGATAAACATAGGCATGGTGGAAAGACCTGCAAGCACACAGCCGTGTTTTCTACGATGTCCGGCAATTATCTCATAACCGCCCTCTGCTCTTGGTCTTACAATACCGGGCATAAGCACACCATAGTTTCTGATGCTCTCCACTGTTTCCTGCATCTTTTCATCATCCAGCACCTTAAAAGGGTGTCCTTTGAACTCATAAAGCTCTGAAAGAGGTATCTCCTGCACCTGATCGGTACCTGCTGTCATATCAGATGCACCAAATAAATCATCAAAACTGTTTAACTTTACCTTTGCCGCACTTCCTACCTTATTCATTACCAAGCACCTCCTCCGTCAAAGACTGATAGGCACTTGCCACTTTTCCTTTCGGATCATGCTGATAAATGCTGACACCCTCTGCCGAAATCTCCGCAGCTCTTACGGAAATCGGAATACTATTTTCAAATATCCTTACTTTGCTGCCATAATTCTCAATCAGTAATGCACTGATGTCCTTTGCATAATTTGTCCTGCTGTCAACCATGGTCAGCAAAATACCCTCAATGGACAGCTTCGGATTTATCTGACGCTTCACCTTACCAATCGTCTTGATAAGCTGTTCCAGACCTTTCACTGGCAGATATGCCGCCTGTACCGGAATTAAGATACTGTCCGCACAGGCAAATGCATTTATGGTTATCATACCAAGTGAAGGCATACAGTCAATCAGGATATAATCATATCGCTCTTTCACCTGCTCTATGTAGGAACGCATCACAAGCTCCCTGCTCATGACATTTACCAAGGATACCTCCAGACCGGATAATTCGATATTGCCCGGCATAAGGTCAATTCCTTCCTCATGCCTTAAAATACCGTAATCAACTTCCATTTCCACATCATTGATGATATTTGCCATCACAGTCGCAAGTGTTTCCTCCAGCTTGTCCGGCTCTGTAAATCCCAAACTTGCAGTCAAACTGCCCTGTGCATCTGCATCTATCATCAGAACTCTCTTGCCCTGCTTTGCTAATCCAATTCCTAAATTGCTTGTTGTGGTGGTCTTTCCGACTCCACCTTTCTGATTTGCGATTGCTATTATTTTACACATGATACATTCTCCTTTACTCTCTGCTAACTTTCTGCTACATTAGTCTTTTTCACTTCTACATACGCTCTGTAAAACTTCTTTGTCCCTTTATTCGGGTATAAATCTGAAAACTCTGTTACTTCAATCTTGTGATTTCTCTGCAAAATCTTCCCAAACCATTTAATATCATTCTTCGTTCCCATCAATCGAACTTTTAACATCAATCTGCTCCTCCAAACAGGGCATACAGTTTCCGGTTATAGGTTGCATACTCCGGATACCGGATTTGTATCGCCTGCCAAAAATATGGTGCATAGGCACAGCAGAATAATTCCTCCACTGTGTACTGCCTGCACTCGTTAATCTGCTCCTCTGCGTCCGTGTAATCATCCACGCTTGGTGTAGCATTGCAATATAAATTAAATGCCATTCTGACTACTTTTACGCTTCCGCTGGTCTGCCAGCCTTCATGTAAACATTCTGTCTTTACACAGCCTGTCTTAAAATCATAAATGCGATTCGCATTTCTTCTGGTATCATCGTTAATGCCAAGGCAATAGCAAAGTGCCTTGTGGTACACATCCTGATACCTTACTTCTTTCAATTTCTCGTAGTAGAATTTCTCATGTGCTTCGCTAATAAAAATAATTTTCTCTGCGCCTAACGCTGTATTGTTCATGTTCTGAACCTCCTTTTTGAAAATAAAAAGGACTCTACTAATTGTTTTTCACAACTAATAAAGTCCTAAGTTTCATATTCATTTCTAAATTCGTGCTAGGGATTTCTTACTAATTTTCTGTTCTTAGTAAATTCTTAGTAAATTTCTCCCTCAGAGTCCAAAACATACGATAAATTCAAGGGTTTCAGCGTTTTCGGAAAATACTGCCGTGGCAAACAAATAAAATCTTGATTTTTCTCATATTTCCAGTATTTTCGGGCTTTTCAAGCCTTTTTACCTTTCTTCATTTTTCACTTATTCTGGCATATTTGGGCATATCTTTGCATATTTTTGTCATCAATTTTGGTAAAAACTTTGGTAAATTTCAAGTCTGTACCAAAGGCAAATCTGCCATTGGGAATCGACAGGTAAGAAATTGGGGATTAAGATATATACTGGCATTTAGCCATTTTTCTCTCATTTTCATCAGGTCATTATGAATTAATTGCTTTTTGAAAATCTTCCTGTGCATCCTGAAATTTAACATGAGTATAGGTATTCATCGTAACACTGATATCCGAGTGTCCCATAATATACTGAAGCATCTTCGGATTCATTCCCGACTTAGCCATATTAGAACAAAACGTATGACGACACACATGCGGTGTGATTGGCGGCATCTGAACCTTATATATACTATTATACTTTTTCCGAATATGCTGAAAATACTTTTCCCAATGTAATGCCACCATAGGCATATCATTCTTATCAAGGAATAAAAATCCTGTCATTCCATCAACCATCGGTTCAACTTTGGGATTGACCCTGTCCTTAAGTATTCTCTTGAAACAAGCCACCACCTCATCAGACATTGGAACATATCTCTCGCCGCTTTCTGTCTTAGGCTTTTCAATGATATACTGCATCTGACTTGTTCTCTGTAATTGATGATTTACCCGTATTCTTTTGTTTTTAAAATCCAAATCTGATTTTGTAAGCCCACAGAACTCTGATATACGAAGTCCTGTGTTAAAAAGGATAAATATTGCATCATAGTACTTGCAAAAATGCGCATCTTCTTTTATGAATCTTAGAAATTCACACTCCTGCTTTCTTGTGACAGCTTCTCTTCTCACACTATCATTCACAATCACATTGACTAATTCAAATCCAAATGGATTTTTGCGAATCAAGTCATCTTCTTCCGCCATCTGAAATGCCGGTCTTAATACTCCCCGGATAGTATGAATTGAACTATAACCTTTTCCATCTACCTTCTGAAGCTTGATCAACCAGGCTTTCGCATCCGATAATTTCACTTTGTCGATTCTTTTTTTGCCAAAATCATCTTTTTTCAACAGATTAATTACCGTCTTATAACCAGCATAAGTACTCTGTCTGACCCCTATTTTAAGGCTTACATATTTCTCCACTAATTCAAGAACTGTAAGTCCTCCACCTCCTGGAACAAGTCCATTAAACATATCCTGTTCCAGTTGTTTTTCCTTTTCTCTTAAAGAAAGCTCCATTTTCTTTCCTTTAGGTATAGGATCATTATGGTCCAAACGCCAACTATATAAATTCCCTTCATTTCCATGCATATCTACATATCTAAAACGATAACGTCCATCTGCTCTCTGGTACTCTCCTTCGTGAAGAATTCTATTGCGATTATCTCGTCTTTTCTCACTCATAGCTTTGTCTCCTTTCAAAAAAGAGAGCCCTAGCATGGTTATTGTACCACATTTGTGCCCCCTTTTCTACTACTTTACATATTAAATTGCAGTTGACTCTGCCAGAAATTGCTCAAATTTCTCTTTCTTAAACAAAACTTTGTTTCCTACTAACAGATAAAACTCCCCATTTGGATGGATATCTACAATTTGTCTAAGTCTCTTTTCACCAATGTGATAAAACTGTGCCGCTTCAGTTACAGAAAGCAAATATCGCTTCCATATAGGAATATCTATACTCTGATTCTCTAATTCATTTTCATCATCCATCATATTCTCCAATCTGCAGCTGTCTGACTAACATCGCATCAACCTTTTTTATTGCATCTGTGCTGACAATCATCCCGGCAGTCTGTATTATCTGTTCCTCATTTATTGTGACAAGCTGCTCCGGTAAAAACATTGTTGTATGTCTTAAAAATCCTCTAATTTCTGAAGGCTCAATATTGAAATGTACTGGAATATAATCCTTTTTCAACTTAGTTGTCCCCGGAACAACTGTGTATACAGGTGATTTTCCGTTTGCTTTGTCGCAGCTTATTACAATACATGGTCTCCTTCCAGCTTGTATATGCCTGAGTCCACTTTTTAATTCAGCCCACACAATCATATTTCTCTTTATCTTCACTGCAGATCACCTCTCTTTGGTGGAATATACAAGTCAACCTTGGGTTCCTTCTCATCTACACTGAATAATCTATACCCAGCTTCCCTTACTGCTCCTATTTTTAAATAAGAATCTGCTATTCCGTCTGAAATAGCATCGAGATTTGTTACGATAAGCGCATCTGCCTTTCCTGCTCTCATATATCTTATTGCCTTATAAAACACTTCATCCCTTAATCGTCGTCCAAAAATTCCTCTTCGGAATACTTTCATAGGAATAAGATTGTTATTGTCAGCAAATTCCATGATTCGTTTCAACTGCTTATCTTCCTTTTTCTCTGCTGCAATACAGTCATTCTCCTCATCAGAAGACAACATCACAACACACTTTATCGGCTGTATGGTCAGTGGCTTTTTCTTTCTTCCTGCTCTTCTCATTTCAAACCACTTCCTTTCTTGCCTCTAAGCCTTCAATAAAAATCAAACATGTAGACATTGCATATTCTCTATCATTTGGTTTAAGCATCTGCAATTTATCTTCCAATACAGACAAATCTTTATTCTCATGTTTTTCCCTGCTTTCAATTCCAAACAATGTATTAGGATCTACTCCATACTTTGTTACAATCTTCAGCATAAGTTCCAGACTCATCCGATGTCTTCCCTGCTCAATTTGCGAATAATGAATATAACTTACATCAAGGCTCTCCGCCATATCATTCTGTGTATATCCATATTTATTTCTAATACTTCTCAAAGTATTACCAACTGCATAAATATCATATATCATCCTGAATAACCTCACTCTCTAACCGATTCATGATGTATTCCACTGCCTCAGCCTCTGTTGGGCATTTGATGACTGGCTTCCCATAGTCATCAAATACCACTGTTTCAGAAGCAAATACAATGTAGGAATACCTGCCTGAATTCCTAACACTCAATCGCATAATTGTTGTACCTCGCACTCATAGTACCAAGGTCAAATATTGTCACACCCAAATCATTTATGCGATCCATCATTGACTTTAAATCTTCCGGATTTCTTGTAATCTCATAAATATCTTCTACGACAAGTACCTTGTAATCTGAAATCTCAAGAATTTCCATCAGCTGACGCATCTGAGGTCTGTCAACCGATGTAGATGCTCCATCATCTACAACAGTCTGATCACACTCAATTCCCACACTTAAAGCATATGTCTGATCAAGTTCTTTCTGTCGGTTCACATTATTCATACTCATCATTGACTTTATAAACAAAAGTCCTTTGTAAAGTTCTTTTCCGTTATACTTTTTCATGGCTATTACCTTCCTTAATTGAAATATTAAAGAAAGCATTGTGCACGCCGCTTTCAAACTCTGTGCTGTATCTCAAGCACAAGTATATTGTAATCTGCCACACCTTAATTGCCGACCGTGTACAGGCGACAATTATGTCGTGTAAACACGACAATCACTTTTCAACTGACACGCTTTTCATTGCTTTCATCATTGCAAGACACTGTCTTATCTGCAATTCATCCATATCTGAAAGAACATCCATTGCCTCAGATAATAGTTCTGAATTTTCTTCATTCTTTCCATACATTATGAAATCAACAGATACACCAAGTACGATTGCCAGATTATCTAATGTCCGTGTCTTAAAATCTCCACCGTTTTCAATCGCTGATAATGCCTGTCTGCCTATACCCACTCTATGAGCTAACTCATCCTGTGATAATCCTATCGCCTTTCTCCTGTCAGCAATTCGTATTCCTCTCTCATAATCCTTTTCTCTTGTCTGTGCTTTACTGCTCATAAATCCTCCTTGCCGCCCTTGGAAACGAACAAGTCGGATTACCCTTTACATCACAAAAAAGACGCACGAGGAAACCAGTATCATAAATACTGTTCGTTTCCCCTGCGTCTCTGGTGCTTCCATCTTTCGATGTGCCCTTATCAGGTGGGCTGTAATTTAATTTTCAATCATTATATTCTGAAAGTCCCATTCTCAGAATGTTCCTTCATCATTCCCTCGGAATACTTCTTAAGTATCATCACTCGCTTGCATCTGTCACACTTAATTCCAATATTCTGAAGTGCCACAGCGAAATCATCACCGCATACAAAGTATTCCATCATTAACTTGTTGCATTTTTTACATCTAATTTCTATAACATTTCCTTTGTTCAATTCAGTTCGCTCCTTATTCATACAAAATCATCAATCTACAATTCTGTACTCGTAAAGGAAAGGGAAATCACCTTTGCAAGCCTTTTGCCGGGAGTTCCGATGAATGTCTGCACATTCCCCGGCTTTGCTGATCTAAAGCCAACTGATATGAATTGTGCTGTCAGCACACAATCACATCAGGCTCCGGCTCTTTCCATAAACCACATATTGTTATCTTCATAGAAAAGGAATATTTCCTTTCCATCTACCACACAGGTATAACGCTCTCCAACGCCGCCAGCCCTTGTACTGGCTGCTCTGCGCTTGTCTTTTACTCGTGTAATCTCATACTTTCTGCCATCTTCCCATGTTATCTCTTTGGGAATGAGCAGTCCGTCCTTTGAAAATTCTGCAAGTACATCAACATATACCTTATTGCTCAATGTAATCACCTTCCTTACAAGATTGCTATTGCTCTGGAAGCATCCATCTTCCTTGCTATATAGCCTTTTTCTTCTAATATTTTCAGATGTGCATAAACACTTGAAGTCGATGCCACCCCTACCATCTTGCATATCTCCCTGATAGTAGGAGCATAGCCATTCACACGCTGATATTGCATAATGCTTTCATACACATTCTGCTGCTTCTCCGTCAATGGTGCTCTGTCTACCAGATCAATTCTTTCTGCTTCGCTCATGTTCCGCCTCCCTCTTCTTTAACTCTATCGCTACTCGTAGTGCAGCTCAATTCCGCTTCGCTTCATTTCGCTCACGGCAGTCGCCGTATCAGATAACCAAGTCCCATATGTTTATGTACAAGCACAACACATCTGCGCCTTGATTATCTGGCACTTCTCGTTGCTAACCTGAGAAGTACCCATGTGGATGTACTGTGTGTTCTTCTTTTGCATTGACTGCCGACAGAATCCTGTCCCGGTACATGAGTCCCCTCTGGATACTGTAAAATCCAAATCTTCTGCGTATCTCATCAACCGCTGAATCCATCTTCATCTGCTTTTCACGCTTCTCCACACTTGAGAACAAATCAATCTGTTCCCAATAATTATCTGTTACTAAGTCTGCACCTCGGACACCAATACTGCGTATTGGTTTGCTCCAGTTATAGTTTTCCTTAAATATCTGATAAGCGTATGCAGCTATCTCTCCGGTGATATTCGTTGCGTGGTCAATCTTTTTCTGACGGGTAAAAGAGAATAACTCATTATCCCTGACACTTATCTCAACCACTCTGCACCGGAATCCATTCTCACGAAGTCTTGCTGCAACACTCTCAGCCAGAATATAAAGAACAATCTTTACATCCTCATCGCATACTAAATCCTTTGGTGTCGTTGTGCTGTTTCCCACCGATTTGATTGGAGCGTGGGTATTCTCCAGTTTGACAGGTGATTCATCATAGCCATTAGCAAATGACCATAAGATGCTGCCCATCTTTCCAAGGTGGCTGTTAAGCATCCCTTCATCTGCCCTTGCAAGATCACCTATGGTTCTGATACCGAATTTTGCAAGCTTCTGATTCGTGCTCCTTCCGACATATAGCAGATCACTTACCGGAAGTGCCCATGCCTTCTGCTTAAACTCACTCTTATACATAGTTGTGATTGCATCCGGCTTCTTATAATCTGAACCAAGCTTTGCAAATATCTTATTGAAAGAAACACCAACACTCACTGTGATGCCAAGCTCTGACTTCATTCTCCTGCTGATTTCCTGCGCGATAAGCAATCCATCCCCTTTAAGGGAGCTGCTCCCTGTCACATCAAGCCAGCACTCATCAATTCCATATAGCTCCTGTCTGTCCGTATATTCTGCATATATCTCATGTGCCATTCTTGAGAACCGAAGATATAAGTCCATTCTTGGTGATACAAATGTTATGTCCGGACAGACCTGCTTTGCCTGCCAGAGTGCCATTCCTGTTTTCACACCGTACTTCTTGGCAATATAGTCAGCAGTTAAGACAATCCCATGTCTTGCCTCCGGGTCACCGCCTACTGCCAGTGGCTTTCCTGCAAGCTCCGGATGATGCAGATGCTCAATCGAAGCATAACAACAGTTGATATCTGAATGAAGTATTACCCTGTCTCCCATCTGCATAACCTCCTGCTGCATTTAATCTGTCACTACCATAACCTTTAGTCCAAGTATATGAGTAATGTTCCTTACAGGGCATAGTATAACCCCAAGAATAATCGACTGTCAACGGACACATGTGTCCTTTTTTCTCATTATATTGGATTTTTAACTTGAATAATTGGCACTATTGCTATATACTATGGAGTGAAAAGAGACATTTGAAATCAACAAAATGAAAGAAAAGAGGCGTATGTATGTACTCAATCGGAGAAATCATTTCATCATATAGAAAAAAGAAAGGCTTGCTCCAACAGGATCTCGCTGATGAACTGGCAAAGGAAGGCATAGCGATAATCATGGTATCCAGTGAGCTTCCTGAGATCATCAACATGTGCGACAACGTATGTGTGGTCAGAGCCGGAAAACTCGTGAAGAAGCTGTCAAAGGACGAGCTCTCACAGGAAGAGATAATGAAATACGCTGCAGGAGGTATCGAATAATATGGGCGAGACAAAGAAGAATTCAAAAGCAACTTCTATATTAAAAAACAATCCCCTGACATCCATAGTCAAGGGCAACATAGGAATCATAGTGGTTCTGATAATCATGTGTGTGGCGGTAGCACTTGCCACGGACAAGTTCCTCACGACCAACAACATCATATCAGTGCTTAGACAGATATCGATCAACACATACATAGCACTTGGAATGACACTCATAATCATACTTGGTCACATTGACCTGTCAGTTGGATCGATAGTAGCTATGTCGGGAACTCTGACTGTAGGTTTTATAGTTAATCAGGGACTTCCTCTCGGCGTAGCAATAGCAGCAGGCCTTCTGGTCGGCACAGCGGCTGGCTTTGTAAGTGGTTTTATAGTAGCCAATTTCAAGGTGCCTGCATTCATCATCACAATGGCCATGATGAACATAGCAAGTGGTATAGCTTATGTCTACACAGGTGGACAGTCAACACGTATCACCAACAAGATCTTCATCGAGATCGGAACAGGATACCTGTTCAATGTGATCCCACTCCCTGTAGTGTACATGGTAGTGCTCATCATACTGTTCAGCTTCATCCTCAGTAAGACAAAGTTCGGAACATACGTATACGCGATAGGTGGTAACCGCGAGGCCGCAAGACTTTCAGGTGTACCTATCAAGAAGATAGAGATCATAGTGTTTACAATATCAGGACTTCTCTCAGCATTCGCAGGACTTGTACTCTGTTCAAGAATGTACTCAGGCCAGCCTTCAGTTGGAAGCGGATACGAGCTTGATGCCATCGCAGCCTGTGTACTTGGCGGAACCTCTATGACAGGTGGTAAAGGAAGGATCAGTGGAACAGTATTTGGTGCCATGGTCATCGGAATCATCTCAAATGGTC
>OMDO01000517.1_pt1 | contig 24873 bp, 21 predicted proteins | sample 1674051 | NCBI WGS metagenome assembly OMDO01 (sample SAMEA103958138, study PRJEB25191) | human gut metagenome | biome: human-associated habitat [ENVO:00009003]; feature: intestine environment [ENVO:2100002]; material: feces | place: Germany | collected 2013/2015 | reverse complement strand
TCAGATTTTGTGTATAAAATAGAGACTGCCTAACTTTTGGTTGTTAGACAGTCTCTCTGTTGTGTGGTCCCACTTGGGCTAAATGCGTGATATCTGGTGTTTTTTAGTGAGAAGTTAATATTGTTATAGAACACTAATAATTAGTATTTTATATTTGCTTGTGTTGTAAATTTGATAACATACAAAACCATTAGACAACAAATAAGACGCCAAAAACACGCCAAAAATTTTGTAGTCCCGGCGGGACTTGCTATCTTTGCACAAAGAATTAAGGCTATGGCAAAACTCCAATTATCTCTATCAAGCAAGGCTAACAAAGAGTCGGGATTAAAAGAAATCTTGATTCGATTTTTCAATGGCAAGGCATTTAACCAACGTGCCCATTCCGGTGTGTATATATTGGATAATCCTAATTATTGGGATGGCTCTCAGATGGTGGATAAAAGAAGAATGAACGATGAGGAGAGGCGTTATCACAATAGTCAACGCACCAAGATTGAAGAATTGTGTCGCCATATCGAAGAAGAGTGGTTGAAATGGGATAAAAGTATCGCACTGCCGTCGGATTGGCTGAAAACGGTAGTTGACAAGTTCAATTATCCTGAAAAGTATGTGCAACATTCGGGAGAAGAGGAGGCAAAGCCAATTACGGTAAGGGAAGCTGTTGAAGCATTTATTGCGGATGCACCTAATCGCATTCAAGAGAATGGCGTGCATCAAGGGCAACCAGTCAGCCATAGAACGATTCTGCAATATAATCAAATGCGTCGTTTTGTGTTTGAGTATTTGGATACGCTTTCTCCTAATGACATGCCGGTCAAGGAACTTGACAAAAAGTTCTACGATGGGTATGTGGCATTTCTCAACGGAAAAGGTTTCAAATTGAACACTGTGGGGAAGCATATTAAAAACTTGAAAGCCGTAATAAATTGGTTGCCATTGTCAGAGCGAATTGAGTGCGAGTTCGTGGCGCCGAGGAAGTGTAAAAAGTTGGCGGAAGAGGTTGATAACGTGTTTCTTTCAACAGAGGAGCTGCACGCTATTGAGACGGTCGAGTTGAAGCAAGATTATCTTAATAGGGTGCGCGACCAGTTTCTACTGCTTGCATGGACCGGGTGCCGTTATAGCGACCTGGATAAGCTCGACGATCCGCAATGCATAGCTCGTGGATATTTCGAGTTGGAGCAATATAAAACAGGCACCAAAGTGTGTATACCTATTTTCGACCAGGTGAAGCGTATTTTTGAGAAGTACGATGGCGAACTACCATCGGTCATCTCAAATCAAAAGTTCAACGGCTTTTTGAAGGAGGTTTGCCGTCTTGCCGGAATAACCGAGGAGACGTCAATCACTCACACGATAGCCGGCAAACGCACCAAAGAATACTTCCCGAAATATGAATTGGTGAGTGCCCACACTGCCCGTCGCTCTTTCGCCACGAATATGTTTGAAAGCGGCGTGCCGGCACTTGTGATAATGCAGATAACCGGACATAAGACCGAGAAAGCATTTCTCTCATACATCAAAACTGACCCTGAGAAATACGCCGCGATGCTAATCGAGCAGTGGAATAAGTCGCAGCAGGAGAAAATGAAATAAGCTTTATTATATAAAGTCAAAAATCTGATTAGTATGCAAATTAGGCTATGCCATAATTAGAATGGCACAGCCTAATGCTAACATAGAAAACGCTTATTTTGTTTTCTTTTCACGTTGCGACAATGCACTTCCGGCAATACTCTTAGTCCTATCACTAGAGCGACCATCCCTAAGAGCATTCGATGCTTGAGTAGCAACTTTCTTCGAAGTAACTTTTTTCGCCATATTACCTCCTTTCTGATTTTATGAAACCTATCTCAAGGTTTCGTGATAGTAAAGAGCCAATCACCATATTATGGGATTGGTGCTGTTGACAGGAACAAATGGGCCAAAAGCCCTGAATGTACCAGAGCGCATATTGTCAGCTTGGCATAATGGCACAATGTACCATGAATTGCCATAGCCCTCAATCTGAACATGTGCTCCGACAATATTTGCAGTTGAGGTACACCCGACTCTATTGCAGGTATTTGCTTTGCAACCAGTTTTCTGTTCCCAGAAATCTTTCCAACTGGAGTAGCCGGATGGAAGAACGGCATTTGCCCCAGTTCCGTTGATGTTCTTTACTGTCTCAATTGACATGTTATTAATCGCCTCCATTTAGCTTGCGGCCTTGCTGCAGCCCGTCATTTGTTGTTAAAGTCGAGATGACGGCTCTCATTTAGATGTATAGCAAATACTATGCCAAACCACTATTCTATCCACTTGTTTGGATAGAAACGCGCTAAATTTACAAATAGAATTACCATAAATGGCGTATTTATTTTGCGCAATAAATTTTTTGTCGTAACTTTGTGGCATAAAATCAAGGTTGCGATATGATACAAGAGCTCAAAATAAAAAATTTCCTTTCATGCAAAGAAGAGACTGTGCTTAGCTTTGAGGCGACGAAAGATACGACGTTTGAGGATTATCAGGTGGTGGAAGTTGCCGAGGGTGTCCGTTTGCTGAGGATGGCTCTTATTTATGGGGCAAATGCTTCAGGTAAGTCCAATATACTTCAAGCGCTTACTTTCCTGCGGACGTTTTGGTTCGCCGACCCTCAATCGATGAAAGAACCGACCGGAGTAATACCGTTTCTTTTGGACCGACAAACGCCCGACGAGCCTTCGCATTTTGAGTTGAGATTCTTTGCTGAGGGCATCCGCTATTGGTATGTACTATCGTTGGATAGTAAAGCTGTGCATACCGAAAAGCTTTATTACTACAAGCCTAAATCCGCGCAGCCGACAATGCTCTTTTCAAGAACACTTGAAAATGGTCAGTCTGTAATAAAAATAAACCCGGCGGCAAATAAAGTCGGTGCTACAGGATTGGAAGAACTCACCCTGAAGTGTCTCCCGAATATGTCGTTCTTTGCAGCGAGAAACAAAGTTAATATGTCGTTGGCGTGGATAGATGTCGCAATGAATTGGATGGAAGGGAAAATACTTCCCTACATCGGACCGCATACCGACATGTTTGAATACGCAGGACGACGTATTGCAAACAACACACTTTTGCGTGATTACTTGTTGGACTTCGTTCATCATGCGGATTTCAATATATCAGATATCCGTTCAAATAAAACGGAGGAGGCTTTGCCCCCTCAAGCCGTTCGGATGTTTCTTGAAGATTCGTCCCTGCCCGAATCATTGCGTGAGCACATAAAAGAGACAAGTTCATTGCCATCCCTTAGGACTGAGTTCCAGCACAGAGTCAAGAATATTCGTGGCGAAGAAAGCTACTATTTGCCTCAGTCGCTGCAATCAGAGGGGACAAAGCGTACACTCGGAATTGAGGCTGCCGTATATGAAGCCGAGAAAGAGAATGCCGTGTTGAGCATTGATGAGTTGGAAGCCTCTCTGCATCCCGATTTGGTGGAATATGTGATTGAACAATTTCTCAAAAGCAAGAACGAGAGTCAGCTTTTGGTGACAACGCATTATGACCCGCTATTGAACACCATAAACGACCTAATCCGCAAGGATTGCGTGTGGTTTACCGAAAAAGACGAAACCGGAAACACCTCGCTCTATTCGCTTACGGATTTCAATGGGCTGAACAAGATTTCCTCTTTTCAGCGGTCATATCGCAATGGCGTATTCGGCGCACTTCCAAAAATCAATTGAGGTATGGCACGAAAAGTCAAGACCAGACAGCAGAATGCACCGATACCTACAATAATCGGTGCCGGAATTACCGAGCAATGGTATTTTACTCATCTTCAAAGAATCTTAGGATATAGAGTTAAGGTGCGTCCACGCTTTTTCGGTCAGGAAGATATATTTCAACTGACTAAAAAAGTAGAATCCGTGATTCAAGACGGCGGAGTAGCCATTGCTGTTTTTGATGCAGATGTCGCATCATGGGATGAGAAGGAACGCTTGAAACTTGACGCTTTCCGCAAGAAATATGGCAAGAACGAAAATGTCATTATTTGCGATAGTCTTCCATCTATTGAATATTGGTTTTTGCTTCATTTTGCCGACATCCACCGATTATTTCCAACGTCGCAATCGGTGTGCAAAGAATTAGAAAAATTCCTTGACGGATACGACAAGTGCGAAGAATACCTCAGTCGCGAGAAGTGGGTGCGTCAACTCTGCGAATCAGGTAATATGACTACCGCCATGGAACGCGCAAAAGTGTGTGGCGATAATCAGTCGTACACAAATCTGCCATTGGCATTTGCTAAAATAACAAAGTAATAATCGGAGTGCATCATCAGTATGCTCAATCCGCCCATTTGATTGTTTCAAGCACACTCTTTCTATGGCTTTCGTAAACATCTCGGTAAGGTATTGGGTATCCCTTGTATATCTCGATTAATGAGAGGAGTATTGACAAAGCGTCTGCTTTGCCGTTGGTTGCCATCAATGCCGGGTCGTATCGCCATACGGAAACTGAATATTCCCTCGGGGTGGCATAGACCTTTATGCCTAGTTCTCTTGCTTTCTGCGATGTCATACCATAATCCCAATACTCATTTGAATCCGTATCATTTCTGTATATCAAGGCCCCGCAGACGTTCGTCAGCCCCAACTTCGTCACATCATAATCAGTATAGCCAGATGAAATTACCGGGCTTTGCAACATTTTATCAACTTGGTTGAAGAGTTCGGCACCACGCTTGTAAAATTGCAGGACCTTATTGTGCCCTACGCTTTCCACCCTTGCTATTCCTAAATTACACAACTCAATCACTGCAAGTGTCACAGTCTTTGCCGAGTAGCCTATCAGCTCGGCAATCTCCTTGAATGGTATTCCTGCCAACGACTTCTTCTGAAGATGATACAGCAAAAGCACTTGGGCTGATATGTTCAAGGTTTTTGCCATGCTTTTCTTTGTAATGTTATTCTCCGTAAAAGAAATAAGCAATTCAGGAAAGTAGAATTGATGTCCCGGCACAACGAAGTTCACTTTCCTACTGACAAGCAGTCGGCGAAATACAGCATCCATAACAGGCAACTCTATAAGCAGAATGAATTGGAAGTATTCCTTCATCGCGTGAAAGTCTTTAGCGATGTTGGTGCCGTTGAATTTATCTCCATTTATTCGTTGAGCCACGACAACAGGTATGCCCGAAATGGAAATCTCGTAGAACTTATAGTTCTTGGCAAAGGTGGAATTTTGGGCTTGAATAAGATTGTCTGATGTCTTCTTTGGGAAAGACATTTTTAATCCAAGTTCGGAGGTAAGGTATGAGTGTAAACTTTTCATACTTACATAACGTGAAACTCAGTGTTATTGTTATACGTTGAATTACTTTTAACATATACTAATTATCAACTGATTACAAATAATTACCTTCAAACTATATATGTGTCTTTTAGAAACGACATCTCGTGAGATAACTTTGCAGTGCATCCGATGGCGATGGACTGGCATTGCTCAATGACCGAGAGCCGGAGTTTTTAGATGCCACTGCCCGAAGCGACGCGAGAGCACCGTTATTGCGTGAGGGCACAATTATATATGAGTACACAAAACTCAATTATCAACATTGCTGAATTGGCGGCTGCGATGCCTAACGCCATTCTCCAGGTCTCTGCCCGCGACCTCTGCGACTTCGCTCATCGTCTAATCGAATCCGCTACCGACGTGGCTCGGTTGCAGATAGAGCGTGCCAACCTCTCAAAGGAACTGCTCACCATTGAGGAAGTGGCGGATATGCTGAAAGTGTCGAAGATGACGCTCTACCGTTGGAACCTGAACGACACCTTGCCCAAGATTGAAATCGGGGGCAAACGCCGCTATCGTCGTGCCGATGTTGAAGCCATTATCGAACAACGAAAAGAGAAGAAGCAATGGACGAGAAAATAACAATTAAGCCCAAAGGGTTGCTGTCGCTCAACAAGCAGCGGCTCGAACTCCCCATCGACGGACTTCCGGCTTCGATACAGAACTACATCAACGCAGTGTGCAACATCTACCATTGCCCACGAGAATTTGTAACCACGGCCGTCCTCGCTACCGCATCTACAGCTGTCGGCAAGAAGGTGGTGGTGAACGAAGGCATCTACAAGAATCCGTTAGTGTTGTGGTTTGTGTCGGTGGCACGGAGCGGCAGTAACAAGTCGTACCCGATGAAACTCGTCACACAACCGCTTCGCCGTATTGACGAGGAACTCTACGCGGAGTATAAGCGTGAGTATGACAATTGGAAAGCAATCCCTGCTAAAGACCGTGCCGATGAGCCAAAATGTCCGGCAATCGTCCTCGACGACTGTACTGATGAGCGCCGCAGCGAAATACTGTTCATGAACAACGATACCAACGAGCCGCAAATTCAACAGGTTGCCAAACGAGGCAACAAACGAGGTGCCATTGGTATCTATCCCGAACTGAAGGGAATGTTTGACTCAAAGAACCAGTATCAGAATGGCGGCACGTCTGCCATATCCAAGCTGCTGCGACTATTCGACTGCGAGGATATAAAGGTTGACCGTAAGAACGGCTTCACGATGCTAATCAAAGACCCGTTCTTCAATATCATCGGTGACTTGCAGACCGGCATGCTCCGCTCCACCTTCGGCAGCGAGCTCTTCATGACCAATGGCTTGAACCAACGGTTTTTGTTCAGCGTTGCCGAAGACATCGAATATCCGCATCGAAGTCACGAAACGTTGCCTTACGGCATCGCTTGCGAATGGGCGCAGACCGTGCGGATGCTCTATGAGGGCATCTATCACAGTCCCGACGGCAACCACTACACACTTGTTCGCAGCACTGATGGCGAGGTGTCGCTCGGAAAGGAGGCAGATGCCCTATATGACGACTACCACAACTATCTGCAAGACAAAAAGGCTATGGCTGACTGCGACTATGTGGCGTCAATCTATAGCAAATTGCAGATACAGGTGCTCCGCTATGCCGGAATAGTACACGTTCTCGACCTGGCTGAGCAACGCGGCATGCGTTGCGACTACAACATCATGCGGAAAGAGCCGATGGAGTATGCCATTCGCTGTATGGAATACTTCGAGCAGATGGCACTGCTGGTGTATTCACGGATTGCCGAACAGCCGCCGGTTGTGAAGCCCGAGCAGATGAGCAAGACCGAACTTCTTTCTGCGTTTTTGAGACTTTATCCCGATGTGCCGCAAGGGCAACTCGCCAAACTGATTGGTGTATCACCGGCTTATATCTCGAAGATAAAAAGCGGAAAAGCAGGTTAAGGTTAATTTGCATGTAACTCACTTAAATTCAAAGCAATAAGTATTGACAAGGTATTAACCAAGTATTAACCTAACGAACACTCTACAAGGTTAACGACAGGTTAATACCAAGTCAATGCCTAAACATCTGAAAATCAATATGAAGGATATAGAATTAACCTTAACCTCATTTTTGACAAAATGAAATCGTTTCAAGAAATAGAAATAACAGTTTTTCGTGGCGTGAAAAACCGAATCGGACATCTATCAACGCTTCACGATTTCCTGACGAACGTAGATGTGTCGGCAATCGCTGAACTGCGTTTATGCACCGATACCGAGCGAAAACGGCAGATAAAGATGTCGCTGCCGCAAGCAACGATTAGTGGTGTGTTTTCGCCAACACGTTCTGCCGAAAATCTTGTGCGGCATAGCGGACTAATCTGCATTGACATCGACCGCAAGGAGAATGAGCATATTGAGAATTTTGATATGCTCATAGAAGATGTGTTGAGCCATATAGAAGAAGTGGCGTACGCTGCTCATTCCGTAAGCGGCAAGGGCTACTTCGTAATCATTCCGCTACGCTATCCGCAGTTGCACAAGGCGCAGTTTGAGCAGTTGGTGCGAGTGTTTGCCGATATGGGCATCTACATCGATCGCGCTTGCGGTGACGTGTGCCGACTACGGTGCCAGAGTTATGACGAACATCCCTACATCAACATTGATGCCAAGCCATTCAGCGGTATCTATCGTGAGCCGAAAAAGACTCGTGCGTGGCATCAATGCTGTTATGTTGAAAGTGATGTCGAAGAGAAGGTGGCACGACTTTGCCGAGAGGTAGCGATGAGGCATATAGACCTCACTGCCAATTATGAAGATTGGGTAAAAATCGGCGCCGCCTTGTCATCGCTTGGCGAGAGCGGAAGGCAATGGTTTCACCTGTGCAGTTCGCAGAACAGCGGATACAATCCCGCTGAGTGCGACCGGAAATTCAACAACCTGCTTCGCTCCACCCGTCAAATCGGCATCGGCACATTCTTCTACTACTGCCGCCAATATGGTATCGAATAGCCTAAAAATAGCACTATCAAAATATCTCGTAAAAATGAGCGATACTTGCAGAAGTCCGCCGAACCGAATAACACTGCACCGAGAAGTCATAACAAAAGATAGCATCGCCCAAAAGGTGAAATCTAAGTGATGTTATCTACTTCAAGGTCGCATTACAGAATTTTCAAGTTTGTAAAGGACTGAAAAAGCTAAAAGGTTATGTAATAGCCGAATAAGGGGTGCAGGGGAAGTATTCCACCTGCTACCGTCTGTAAAGACCCCCCACCGACCTATCGCTCGTTTTCGCTCCAACCCTCCAACCATAGCGGAATATGCAGACCGCCCCACCGATTGGGCGGTTAATCGCTGCCGTGTGCGTCAAAATCCGCATCGTGGATTTTGATGTTCACGACTGCTCCACTCTCCCTATTTCGGGGTTTAATGTGGCGATGTTCGGTAATGACGAGGCTGTGCGAAATGGAGGTGCAGGGTCAAAGGAGTGGAGGGAGGTCGGCGTTGTCAGTCAAAGTAGCTTCCGACACCCCCGACGCAGGAGAACACTTTTCAGACGAGCGCAGGGCACCGAGTACCGGCTGAAATGTGTGTGGGGTGTGGCTTCTCCCAAGCTCGGCTGCACTCAGCAGAGCCTGGGCAAGCCCGCTCTGCATTCGTTGGCACGAGCAGTCGGGAGCGTCCACCTTGACCGACAAAACGCGGAGCGAGTGTAGCGGTTGACACTGAGCCGCAATGGAGTATGGACTTCGCTGTCCGCGCATCGGGGCGAGGGGTGGGTGTATAATCAAGGTGCGCAGGGCATTGTGTCGGCATTCCTCATCCCGGAGTGGAGGCGACGACGACGGAGTGGAGGGTCAATCGACGAAAGAGAGACTTGCCGGGCGAACTTGTTCGGGAGTGTGTGGCAAGGCGTTTAGTCGCCAGTGGAGCGCAGCGCAACGACCCCTTGCAAAGGGGTGGCGACGTAGCCTTGACACTCTCTCCTTTACCCGACAAATTGACCTCGCCACTCGTGGCTTCGTGGATTGAAACGCAATGGAGTTGGCGGCGGTGCAATGGAGGGAGGAAGTATGCCGACGCGCCCGGAGCGAACAATCCTCTCTGCCCGAATGGGCGTTTAATGTTGCGTCGCGGACGTGAGATGAAAGGTTGCCGTGAGTTGAAATGCTGTCGGCTGTTCCTCTATGGGTGGGTAATCGGCTTGCCGCTTTCGTAGCCTGCGGAGAAAGAGCAACGTGTCGTGTGTATGGCGACCGTGCGCTTCGGAGTTCGGAAAGTAGCAGACCGGCATAGACGAGTCGGAAAAGCAAGCGGAGGTTGCGGACCGGATTGTAATGGAGTGCACCCGACGCCGGAGGCTTGCCGGAGGTGTCGGGAATAAGCAACGGAATGGAAATGCGGAGATAGTTTGTGAGCGCAGGTTAAGACAACGCGCCCGACACCGTGACGAAGGAGCGGTGTCGGGGATAAGCGTTGGCAACCGTAGGGAGCAATCTATCGTTCCGCAAACCGAAGCTGTCGTTAGTCGTAAGCGGAATTTATGGAGCCTACGACCAACGATGCTCGGACTTGGCAATGACTGGGGCTGCGGAGTGGAGAATGTAGAAGTGCGGTAAAATGCCATTGCGCGACACATTCCGGGTGGGGCAAATAATGTCAGACGACGACATTACACTCACGGCGAATAATGATACCTGCCTATTGGCGAAGAATGAGTGTGCCACCAGCTGAACGCTAAAAACACATTACCGGTCACCTTCAGTTGGGGGGCTGAGCACCCCAACTGAATATGGGATACCGAGCAGCGACATGAGAACCTTGAAATTCCAATGGAAGCATTGCGCGAAATTGTCTACAGTGCGATTGCTCATAAAAACTATAAGGGACCGGCAATTCAAATGCACGTATATGATGACCGAATATAAATATGGAATGACGGTATTCTTCCTGAAGGCTATACTGCTGATACATTATATGCCAACTATCCGTCGAGACCTCGTAATCCTAAGATTGCCGGAGCAATGTTTAAGGCAGGATTCATTGACACTTGGGGCGTGGCTATAATTATACACAGGCTTCAAGAATAAAGGACTGCCAATAACCACTGTGGCAGAACATTTTGGTGGTGTCCAAATAGTAATTGAACGTACTGTCTTTAAGCAGCTTAATAATAATGTCGGAGAAAATGTCGGAAGCGATGTCGGAAAGAATGTCGGGAGCGATGTCGGAAATGAAGCATTAACTACAACTCAGAAAAAAATTGCGGAAAGGTACAATGCAATACTTGAAATAATCAAGAGCGATCCTTTTATTACCGCAGTGCAACTTTCAGAAAAGTTGTCAGTGTCCGATAGAACAATAGAACGTGATATAGCAAAATTGCAAGTGTCGGGAGTTTTGATACGAGAAGGCGATAAGAACGGTGGTCGTTGGATAATCATAAAATAACACAAGCCTTTCCATGCGGAATCTTTAGCTCAATGAGGTCTGACCGTGTCAATCCTCTCTGCCCGACAGGGCGTTTAATGTGGCGTCGCGGACGATTGATGAAAGGTTGCCGTGAGTTGAAATGCCGTCGGCTGTTCCTCTATGGGTGGGAGGAACGTGTCGTGTGTATGGAACAATAATCCCAAACGCAAAAGCCTTCCCTTGCGGAACCTTTAGCTCGGCGAGGGTTCACCGAGCCAAAAGCCCTTGAGGGAGAGAGGGAGGAACGGGGTCAGATGCGGCGGAACACGTGATTGTTTGCGCCCATTGAGTAATCGTACATGAACAGCTCGCGTGCGAAGGCTTCGTAGTCGAAGTATTGCGAGAGATTGCCCATAGTCCTTTCAAGGTCGTAGCACTCATCGACGATGTGCCGTGCGAAGTCTTCCTCGCTGTCCCATTCTCCGCAGTAGGCTTCCTCGAAGTTGTCGAGGTCGTCGTGCAGCTCCATGTAGTCGTCCACTGCCTCGACACTATGTTTATCACACATTTCAGTGTATTCTTTGATGTGGTCGAAGTCTTCCTCGGACATGAAGCCCTCGTTGTACCACTGGCGGGGGAAGCACTCGTAGTCCTGAGCCATCAGCTCCGGGTCTTCCTCGTCGGCGTGGATAGCCTTGCAGAAGTTGATAAACTCGTCGTAGTCGTCGAAGGAGGAAAGGTCCACCCAAAGACCGCAGAGCGAGCCTTCGTTGTACTTGGCGTAAGTACCGACATAGACGGAGGGTTCACCGTCGCAGGGGCTTTTGTGATCAGCGATTGCGTCTTCGAGTTCGGGAACTGTGAAGTCCAGTTCGTGGAGTCGTGCAACGACTCGCGGAGTGATGTTGAGTTCTCCAAATTGTAGTCTCATTGTAGTTGTAATTAAGGGGTTTAACATAGAGTTTTCTGTTTAATTTTTACGTTGCAAGAATTGGGAGAACTGAGAAAGTGAGATGAAGCAAAAATTTCCAGAGAATTTTAAGTCAAGTGAGAGCAGAACCTCAAGCTTGCTTGAAGGTTATGCCGAGCGCAGATTAAAATGGCCGAAAGGCAATTTTAAGGCTTGCCCGGTCAAAAATGAGGCTTGTACCATTTTTTATAAAATTGTCGCAGTAAATCCGTAGGCTCGTTTTGCGTTGAACGGTCAGTCCTACCTTTGCGACAGGAAAAATAACAGGGGGCTCGGCGGAAAAATCCCGGTATGGAAATGGAGATGAGATGAAAAGGCGGAGGTTTTAACTCACGCAGAGTGGTTCACCACCACGGACAGGGCTGTTTCCGGCTGAAGATGTGATTGCCAAAAGCCAATGCAGGTGCGCCCGGAGTGTCGGGGCTTACAATTATGGCAAGTGCAATGTCGGCGGTGTCGTAATGGGTAGACCTTTCCTCGACTACTGCGACACCACTATGCAAGGCGTTCCACCGAGAGGCAGACCACCACTGAAAAAGGCTCGGACTGCGAATGGTTCTTGCTCCGCAAGCGGCAAGCCGATTACCACGCATACCGCTGAACTGAGAGGGCAAAGTTTGAGGAAGCCGACCTCCGAAAGAAAAGATAAACGCAATGGCGAGCGACGACTATGGAGCAGACAATCCGACACCCGAAGGGCAACTGCGGAGTATGGGCCAGGCAAACGGCACATCCGAATGAGTGAAACGAAATGGGCGGTCTCGCACTTCGGCAACGGAGCCGGGCTGTGCAATGAGATTACCAATTCCGGGCGCAACGTGTTCCGCCACGTCTGACCCCTCCCTCTCGCCGGGCGGTTCCGCAAGGAAAGGCTCTTGAAACACTTCAACGAAATACTCGGCTCTACTTGGATGGCTTAATGCACCGCCCGGAGCACAGCGATTGCGTAGGGATAGAGCCGCAAAGGAAAAAGTACTCGGCATTTTCTCGGATGTCGTGGAGCGAACCGCCCGGAGGTCGTTGTAACCGCAGGGCAAAATGTCGCTTATGGTCGTTTTATTCAGGATTTCTCGGATGTCAGCTCGGCTGAACCGTGCGGAAGTCATTGTAACTGGAGCACAAATTCTGCAAAGGGAAAGCACTCGGCTCCACTTGGATGGCTGACAAGCACCGCCCGGAGCACAGCGATTGCGTAGGGATAGAGCCGCAAAGAGAAGAAAGCAATCGGCATTTTCTCGGATGTCGCGGAAGCGAACCGCCCGGAGGTCGATGTAACCGCAGGGCAAAATGGCGCAAAGGAAGAAAGCGGCACTCCCCGAAGGGAGCAGCCGCGATGTGAGAGGTTGGAGGCTATTGCTCCAATCTCGGCATGAGGGCGTTGCCCTGCAACGACTCGCGGCGTTGAGCCTCGGCGAGAAGTGCGCGAGAGCGGAAGTGCGCCCCGCTGTGCACTTCCATATCGGTTATGGCGATGTGATAGCGTTCCTCGACGCAGCGGATAATCTGATGTATGCGACGGTAGTAGCTCCAAAGGTCGGTCAGTTCTTCATCAGTAAAGAGGAACGAGTAAGGCATTTCGTACTGTTTCATTGTTTCGGGAATTATAGGGTTTGGATTGAGTTAGTCTTGTCTATCTTGCAGAGGCGGAGCGTATAGGGCTTACCGAGAGTTGCACTTTCTACCTTGATAAAGTCCTCGTTATCGCGCCACGAGTAATAGAGGGCCAGGCGCACAGCATCTAAATCGCTGTCGGCGTAGTATCGCCAGTTGCCTTGTTTTGTGTAACATACATATTCGTACATAGTCGTGAAGTTTTAGAGGTTGGACGTTCTTTGCTTTGCAAAGCGCTAAAGCGATAACAGGAGAGAAAGTGAAGGAGGCTTATGCCTCCTTCGCTGCCTCGAACTGGAGGCGTTCATAGACGTTTTGGGAGATAGTCGCTCCGTAGCGAGCTTTGAGCAAGTGCATATATCGCATTGCGCTCTTGGCGGTCTTGCAGCCGCAGCCTACGTTGTCCTTCGGAGCCACGCCCTTGAAGTAGACGTACCAGCGACCGAACTTTTGGATAGCCACGATGAGCTTGGGAGTTGTTGCCGGAGTAGTCTCGACGGCGGGAGCTGCGGTTTGAGCTTCGATTTTTTCTGCTGATTTTTTAGTTTTCTTTGCCATGATTTTGAAGTTTTAGTGGATTAAACGATGTGGGCCGAAGCCCTAATTTTTACGAACAAATCAAAAGAATGGGCGTAATGAGCCGATGAGTCAAGGGTCAGCCGGAAAATACTCTCTGCACGGAGGAAGATTTTCAGAGCGGACTTGTCTTGCCCTTGACAGGTGAGTGAACATTCTAACTTTGTGACGGAAAAATGGCTCGGCTTGCAGCGTTCCACGGAGACTTCAAGGCAAAGGAAACTAAGCAGAGAAAATAGCCAAAACGCCCCGACGGTGAGCCCGGCCACGACTCCGTACTCAGCGAGGCAGAAAGTTCAACGCGGTACGTTCAAGGGCGACGGTAAGGATAACGCGCTGTGGTTGTAGTCAAGAGAGGCGATGTATGTACTTGCGCTCGGTACGGCAAGCGACTCCCGGAACGTCGGAGAATGTCGTAGGTCGTGGTAGCGTAGGCGGTGCCGGAGCGTTCTTCGGAAAGTCCAACCGATGAACGACTATGCACACCGTTGTCTGACACAAACAAGGCTTTGGCGATTGCCGACTGATATATGCTCGGCGGCACACAATCTATTTGCGCGACAATGAGGGCAAAGGTGGAAAGTGTCATTAAGCCCGGCTCCGTCTCGATAGACAAGACCAATACGATTCCTCCTGGAACAAAGGTACGAAATGCGGTCGAACCTCTACGAAGAACAGGACTTTGGAGCGTCGAGCGGTCAACTTGGATGCCCCGCGAGCGAACCTGCCCGGAACACGGTAGATGTGGAGGAATTGACCGCGCCCCTCGGCATAGAGCCGGAGGCGGAGATCCGATAAACCAATAAGAGCGTAGGTATGGCGATAAATGAGCGTGGGAAAAGGCTGCCCCGGCGGACAGCCTACCCTTTGGGGAGGATTTTTAGTAACCTGCGAAGCAGCCCTGAACCATTGTGTAATCGACGTCCTTGAACTGGGAAGCTGCGATTTCCTGAGCCTCGTCTTCGTCGCGGGCTTCGATTTCTACGATGTTGCTGTCGCCGTCGAATGTGATTACTTCCACTGTGAAGTATTTGTTTTTGCGGTTGGAGTTGAGAGAGCTGCCGAAGATGTTTGTACTAACGTATGTCATGATTTTGAAGTTTTAGGAGGTTTTTAACTGTGCGCCGGGGCGCGTTTGATTTTTACACCGCAGAATATGCTGCTGACCAATCAGTGCCTCCCGGCACGTTAGCCGACAAGGGTTTGATGAAAAGGCGCAAGCCCTTGAATACTCTTTTTGTTAGGTACGACGGAAAAAGGAAGATTTTTTAATCAAATTTACCTGCCCTTTTCGAGCGTAGATAAAGCTGCTAACTTCGCGTGTGTGAAATATCATCTGCGCTCAGGTGCGATAAATCAGTTAATCCTTCCTACAAACGTCTCGTCAAAATATGACCGATACGTTACATCTTTGGCGGTTCTCCCAACCGCAACAAATACGAATCTACAATGTGTAATCACTGACGGCAAAAGCGGAAACCTATGCAGTGAAGCCCGGAAGATGAGGTGCAGAAATAGAAATCGCCCCAGTGAGAGGCGATGTAACAAATGGTAAGGGTCAAAGAGTTACTAACCCCCCAAAGGGCATAATGCACGGTAAAGTTCCTTATAAGCGAAAGTTCGCCACACCGCAGCGACAGTCCGAACACAACAAACTGCTGGGAGATATACTATTCCTGTAGGAGTAAAACCAGAGCCATTGCACAAATTTGGGGAACTTTGAAATGTTCTTTCCGTACTTTTATGTGAAATACCGCAAGAATCTCAGATTTTATCCGTAACTTTGCAATTTGAGGAATTATACATCGTAATGAACCGACCAATATCATAATAGAACCATTTTAACGCTATCGCTGATAAGCCGCTTCCTGCAAGGTTTGGTCAACCTATTACGAGGTTGCTTTGATACATAGCCTTGCATACATTTGAACCGAGCCCGCAAAAATACATTTCGTAAACTTTCAATTCTTCGGTTTACTCAACTCATTCTGATAGCGACTTTTGTTGTTGTCATGCCTTTTTATGCAAAGGCTACGGAGAAGCGAGCTTTGTTAATTGGTATATCTGATTATCCTAATGTTAGGGGGCATTCCGAACTGGAGTGGAGCGATATTCATGGAGCAAATGATGTTTCCACACTTGGTAAAACGTTAAGAAAACAAGGTTTTAGAACGAGCTCCCTCATCGATTCAAAAGCTACGGCAACTAATATCCGCAAAGCTCTTCGCCAACTTGAAGCATCTGCATCTGCCGGAGACCTAATCTATATTCACTTTTCCGGACATGGTCAGGCGGTGGAAGATATGAATGGAGACGAGGATGACGGTTGGGATGAAGCAATTATCCCCTATGATGCCCGTATAAAGTATGTGAAAGGTATTTATGAAGGTGAAAACCACCTCCTTGATGATGAACTTGAGGGATACTTCACATCGATTAGAGAGAAAATCGGGAAGACAGGCTTCCTGTATGTAGTGCTAGATGCCTGCCACATGGGAGGAGCAAGTCGTGGAGATGAGGAGGAAGAAGATGAGGTGTTCATCAGAGGGACGGATAAAGGATTTTCTCCATCAGGAAAACGATACATACCTAAGATTGACCGCCGGGGGAATATGAAAGTAAACTCTGCGAGCGGAAATCAGTCCGGTATTTGTATTCTCGAAGCCTGCCGTGCTTATCAGACAAACGCTGAGATTAAACAGAACGGCAAATATTACGGGCCCTTGACATACTATATCAATCAATATCTTACAGGGAAAAGCCTAACTTCCAATAATTCATGGGTTGAATCCGTTAGAGTATTGATGAATAAGGACAAACGATTGATAAAACAAAACATGGTAATAGAAAGCAACCAATGAGTGACATTGCCAACAAATATAACGAAAGGGAATTGAATGCCTTTGCCTCTAAGGAGTGGCCAAAGGTTCTCAACTTCCTTAAAAACAGGTTCGGGATTGAAGAAGATGACTGTAAGGACATTTTCCAAGAGTCTTTCATTATCCTGTATACCAACATACAGAGCGGCAAGTTGCAGGAACTGACCGCATCCCTTTCAACTTACTTCACATCCATCTGCAAGAACAAGGCACTCGAATTTTTGAGAGGGTCTTCCCGCTCAGTTAACGTTGACAGCGAAATGTCATTAAGTTTGATGGATGGAGAAGTCAAGACAGAAAAGATTGAGGCTCTTCTTGCGCTTGACGAAGGCGATTCAGCCCTCGAAGCCCAGAAAGAGGAACTTGTGCAATCAATCGTAAAAGACCTTCCCTCGCCATGCAATGAACTTCTTTGGGGTTTCTACCGTGATAATCTGTCGATGAAATCGCTTGCTGAGATGTTCAATTACAGCAGTGAAAGCTCGGCGAAAGTGACCAAGCACCGCTGTTGTGAGAAGTTCCGGGCGAGATATACCGAATTGTGCAACAAATTATTTTGAACTCTATGGAATCAAAAGACAATACAACCGCAATCCAATTTGAGGACAAGCTCAACAGCTTCTTGAAAGGAGAAATGACTTCTGCGGAAGAACAGGAGTTCAAGTCATTTTTGAGTTCACATCCCGAACAAAAACAGAAGGCAATAGCCATTGCCCGGCTTTCAAAAGCCATGCAGCAGGTAGGCGAAGAGCGAGATAAAGCCGTAATTGATGATTTCAAGTCGGCTACGAAGCAGCAAGTCGAAAAGGTGGCAGCTGATGCTTGTGGCAAAAAGGCAACTCCAAGAATCCTCAATTTCCGTCGCTTCATGGTGTCATTCTCTGCGGCTGCCTCCATCCTGCTTTGCGTTTTCGGTGGATATAAATATTACAAGTACGAACAGACAACTTCTCTCGGACAGGAATATCTTGCTTATTTCCCCGCAACGGAATATTCGCGTGGAGAGGGAGATAATGTGTCAGAAAAGCTGGTGAAACTATACTCCAATATCGCTGACAAAAAAGATATGGATGCTACCATCGAAGAGTTGCAACAGATGTGGAATGCATCAAGAAGTGAGACGTATAACGATTACACCGAATATATGCCTGAACTTGGCTGGATGTTGGCTAATGCCTATCTCCGCGACAACAACAAAGACAAGGCAATAGAGGTGCTTGACAAACTTATCGAAGATTGCCCGGAAGATACGGCGATAGGAGATAAAGCTCGTGAGTTAAAACAAAAAGTAGAAAAACTGTAAAATTTCTCCGGGAACCTGTTAACCTTTCATTATTGGTCGGCATAAAGGTAAAACCAATTAAAAAACTGACAAAAATGAAAACGTTACTCAAAGTTCTCGGCTGGATTTTTGTATTTATCGCAGTAGTAGGAGGCCCGCAAGTCATAATCCGCAACAACTTCCATTGGACAACCTTCTTGGCTATGGGAGTCTATGTAGCCCTTGCCGCTCTCTGCTTCTGGGGTGCCAAACGACTAAAAAAGAAAGATGTGGAATAAGTTTCTTTATAGACTCTGCTGTTTAATCCTTGGTCTGGTATTTTCAGTCCAAGGATTAGCTGATACGTATACTCCAACATGGGATGAATTACGACAAGGTCTCTCTGAAGGGAAACAAGAATGTTTCAATTATCTTTTCCAACTCAAATCCCATTTTGAGCAAATTGAAGAGTGGGATGAATCAATAAAAGGCACATATCAATCAGCAATTCAGCTTTTGTCGGATTTTGCGTCAAAACAAGGTCTATATGATTTTCAAGAGGAATTATTATTAAATGCTTTAAATTCCTTTCAAAAAAGGGATTCTTCTAATAATAGTTTTAGTAGGGACGTGCTTGTATCAATGACCGTGTTGTATAATAGTAAAAAGGATTATGATAAGGTTCTAAAATACGGAATAGAAGCAATCAATAAATTCCAAACAGCACATGATTTCGGGCTAGGATATATTACTTTGATGCATAATCTTTCAAACGGAGCAATTGCAGTTAATGATTGTGAATCAGCGTTCCATTTTGTCCAAGAAGGCATACAAAAATTATCATCTTTGGACATGCAACATTCAACTGAATACAATAGGTTACTGTGTCATTTATTGAATGATTGCGGCAGAATAGCTTACAGACAAGGATATTCGTCATTAGCAGAGGAATGCTATCTAAAATGTATTGACAATGCCTTAAATAATGATTTTGCTTCCCTCGTTCGATTAGCAAGAAACAACCTTGCTGTGCTATATATAAAACTGGATAAATTCGATCAAGCAGTTAAGATATTGGAAGAGTGTAATAAAGAACAACCAAGTTGCGAGAGTTTGTTAAATCTATTGCACCTTAGATATAGATTACACGCAAAAGAAGATTCTTCAGTAAATAAAAATCTTACTCAATATAACAATCTACGTTATTCACAATCAATCCATGTTATCAACTCCTCCGGAGAATTTGAGAGGATGGCGTTTCTTGAGGCTATTACTAAGGAGATGATATGGAATAACAATCTAATTGCGTCGCATTTTCCCGAAACAACAGAAGAAGCTTTTGATGCAAATCTGTTCGGGCGCAATATAAGTATTGGTGTAAATGTAGCGTTACGAAATATCGTTCGTCACCAAGATACAGAGACCAAAGAGTTGTTGGCTAATTTAAGAAATCAATTGTTTTCTAAGGACATTTCTCATGAGGAGACAGAATCTACTTATGAACAAATAGCACAATTAGAAAAACATCTTCTTTCGTCAAGCAACACAGCTTTAAATGATGAAATTGCCTATGTTGGAAGCTGGGATGTGATTAAAGAGTCACTCTTGGCAGATGATGTTGTACTATTGTTCTGTTACATTCCAACCATTGATAATACTAATTCTGACTATGGTGTTTACATCGGGTCGCGAGAAATGGAGTCACCACTTCTTATATCATTATATAATGCCGACGACCTTGAAGATACCATTTTAAATATTTCGAACGACCCTATCTCTATTTCAGAGTTTTACCAAAATACTTCTGGTCAAATTATTGATAAGATATGGGATAAAATTCTTCCTTACATAAAAGGGAAGAATCGAATATTTTATACCCCCATTGGTGTTTTGTCACTAATCAATATGGAAGCTGTGAATCTAAAAAATGGAGTAGGAGTTGATGAGTGTTTTGAATTTATAATGTGTTCTTCTCCAACCAGAATAATAGATATTTGCAATAGAGATGTTACCATATCTAATATAAGTTTTTTCGGAGCCCCCAATTTTAATCTTGGCATCAGTGAAATGGAAGATTTATCTGAAAAATTCAAAAATTATTCCGGGATTGAAATTAATGACAATCTTAATTTATTGGACATGGACTTCAGATCCGGTTGGGGAGAATTACCCGGGACGGTTTATGAAATTTCAACATTGTCATCATTAACATCTGAAGCCAGTATACAAACTTTGTCGTATATTGGGGATGAAGCAACTGAAGAACAATTTAAAGCATTATCGGGTTCCTCTCCGGATATAATTCATGTTGCTTCTCATGGATTCTCATACTCTCAGACTAATGAAAACGATAATTCCGAAACTGATGTAACGCATAGCTTGGATGAGATCTATAGTGTGTTGCAGTTAAGTGGACTTGTACTTACTGGAGGGAATAATGTATGGCAAGGTAAAGTAATTCCCGATGGGGTTGAGGATGGTATATTAACCGCTGAAGAAATTGCTCGTTTAGATTTATCAAATACCGATTTAGTTGTCTTGTCTGCTTGTGATACAGGGCTTGGAATGATGGATCCTGTCGATGGTGTTTGGGGATTGCAAAGAGCATTTAAACAAGCTGGGGTTGGTAGCGTATTGATGACGTTGTGGAAAATTCCAGATACAACAACGACTATGTTTATGACTGAATTTTATTCTCAATTATTATCGGGTAGATCGAAACATCAATCTCTCAAAAATGCCCAAAATTATCTTATAGAGAATGGCGCATCGAATCCATACTATTGGGCTTCTTTCGTTTTATTAGACGCAATTTAACTATGAAACATCTTTTTATATTAGTTTGTGTTATATTCAATTTTATATCTTGCTATTCTCAGAGTGCATTCTTTAACTTAGGCAAGCAATATGCTCAAGACAATAATTATGAAGAAGCTATCAGATTAACCAAGAATTGTTTGGAATGGGATTCCAAGAATCCAGATAAGACGGACCTCTTTTTTGATTATTGTTCATTGTGTGAATATTTTTCTTATACTACTGATGTAGATAGTTGTCAAAGTTATGCACATAAAGCAATAGATATCTGGACGAAAATTGAGGGGATAGAATACGAAGCAGTATTATCCAATTTATCTCATAGTTTATTACGTGCGGGGTTTATTGAACAAGCCATAAGTTATCGAAGCGAAATCATTTACAATTATGAAGCTAAGCAAGATTCTTGTTCTCAAAAGTTGGTAAATCAGTACTGTATCATCTCAGAGTTCTACAAAACTGCCAAGGACACCCTCAATGCAGTTAAATATGCCAAGAAAGCAGAAACTTTAGCTTACGAACAGAGATCTTTGAATTCTGATTTTGAAGATAGGTTGCCCTATGCAGAAGTTTTCAGTAATTTACGATATATAATACAGTCTTGTGAAGAACCGATTGCAGGGATACATTACCTTCTAAAATGTATTGACGAACATAGGGATGCGATTGACGAGGAAAGTCGTATGCATACATTAAACTCGATATGGGCGATAAGCAGAGATAACAATTTTCTTGAAGGTTGCCTTGCTGTTTATAAGGAACGTGCAATTTACGGAAACTATAAGGAGCAATTAACCAATCTCATTAACATCGATGTAGAAGACCTTAATATAAAGAATGACGTTCATGCAGCAGAATATTCACAAGGACTTTATGATCTTGTATTAAGGGGTGATTTATCAGAACATTTCTCTGAGGATGAAATAGAACAGTTACTTTGGTTACTGCCGGATTATTATGGCAAGATAGGACTTGTGCGTGAATCATTTGAAATGGCGAAGAAGAATTATGAATGGCGCAGTCGGAATAATAAAGACCTTCTATTCTCAGATATAAGGGTTCTTATATCGAGTTCTGCTTTACCTGATGAAGCTGCATATGCCGCCAAATTTGGAGAATATTTGCTAAATAGCCATAGATTTGATGATGATGAAGAGGTTCAACAAATGATTTACGAAAACTTGGCCGGTGCATACCTCCGTCTTGGGAATAATGATAAGGCTAATTTCTATATCAATAAGATAGGAAACTCAGATGAATATCAGCCTTTATATGCTAAAGCCGGAGCTTACATTCAAGCCGGCGATATGAAATCATTATTACCCATATCGATAAAGTTAAATGAATTCAAAGATATCCCGGAAGAAAATCGGGGGAATGTGATGTTTATGCTTATGATGTCTGCAAGGGATTCCAGACAAGACAGCATCATAAAAAGGTATGCACATGAATATGTAGAAACTTACAGAGAGCATTTGATGAATAACATTCCTTTAATGAGTGAAGAAGAACAGGCTAAATATATACGTAAAATTCCTTTCTCAAACATTCTTTCCTATGATTTATTTATCGGGATAGATGAAGACAATTGTATTGAATGGTCAGCCGCTAAAGATGCTTATAACTACACATTGCTTAAGAAAGGAATACTGTTAACCAGTCAGAATGAATTTAGAAATGCTATTATAAATAGTCCTGATTCAATGATTCAGGTTCAATGGAGGGCTTTGCAAAATAATGGAGACGAATTTTCTTTACAGAATGAGATTAACAAACGTAATCTTATAAATTATGCAACTCAGAGAAGCTCATACTTGGAGAAACTTTCATATACATGGGATGATGTCCGAAATGCCTTGCACGAAGATGAAGCAGCTATTGAATTTGTGATATGCTATAATTTTCATGACTTTACTGACAAACAATGTGATCCCGTTTATTTAGCCCTAATTATCCGGAAAGATAGTGCAGAGCCAATTACTGTTACACTGTCTCCTGTGATGAACTTTACCCAGCATCAGCCCAATGACCTCTTATCAAAAGACAATCTATTGCTTTATAATGCTTTATGGCATCCATTAGAACCATACTTAAACGGAGTAAGAAAGGTTTATTTTTCGCCTGTTGAAAATCTAAATTCAACTCCCTTAGAATATGCTTCTATGGGAGCGGATAGAATCTGTGACAAATGGGAACTATTTAGAGTATCATCTACACGTGAAATTATAGATCTGCCCAAAATGGGGAATAATAGAGAACGTGCAGTTCTTTATGGAGGACTTCAATACGATTTAAATATAGATGAATTAATTGCACAAAGCAGAAGTGGCTCTTTTCACGGTTCCTCTACCACAAGAGCTATTTTAGATGATAATTTACGATACAACGTTAGATATTTACCGGGGAGTCTATTAGAAGTTATTGATATTGCGAAGCTTTTTTCAACCCCACCCAAACTAATAACGGAAACCATAGGTACTGAAGAATCATTTAAGGCACTTGATGGTTCGTCATATGACATACTCCATCTTGCCACCCATGGTTTCTTTTGGAGTGAAAGTGACATAAGTAAACATGAGAATATTGATTTTCTTCATAATGAGCGTTATCTATCTTTATCAAAAGAAGATAATGCTATGTTGAGATCTGGCCTTGTATTCAGTGGAGCGAGTGTCTTTTTAGATGGAGGTGATTTACCGGAGGATGTTGATGATGGTATCCTGACAGCTTCGGAATTATCATCTCTAAACTTAGGCGAAATCAACTTAGTTGTAATGTCCGCCTGCGATAGCGGGTTGGGTGAAACGTCATCGGAAGGGGTTTTTGGATTACAACGGGGATTTAAACTTGCCGGAGCGAAGTCTTTACTTATGTCATTGTGGAAAGTCGATGACCATGCCACACATTTGCTGATGACGGAGTTTTATAGACAATATCTTTCAGGAAAATCTAAACGAGAGTCATTGTATCTAGCGCAATCCACTTTACGAAGCAGTGAGGAGTTTTCAGCGCCGTATTATTGGGCATCATTCATTCTTCTCGACTAATATGTATTTTATAAAACTCTTAATAGTCGGGGTGACAATAATTTCCCATTTAAGTGCATTTGCACTTAGCCAGAGGGAAATAAGTGAAGATCTATTCAGTAAGGTATCAGAATATTTGTATCAAGGGGAGTATGCTACCGCGATTTCGGTGTTAGACACTATGACTTTTGATGACAAGTCTGCTCCTCACTACTTCTATTTCAGAGGGGTTGCTGAGCAGATGTGTGGCGACACATCTTTGGCGCAATCCTATTTTGAGAAATGTCTTGACGAATTTGATAAATACGACTATAAAGACGAGACATATCTGGATGCGTCATTGAGACTCATAGATTTTTGCCGGAGCGACGACACAAAAAGTCAGCGTATGGCAGAATTAGCAAGGAATGCGCTTTCTGCTCCAAAGGAAGTGCTGGATAACTATGCCAATACTTATGCTCTTTACGAATGCTATGTCCAAGCATTAAATGACTTATGGAAAACTTCTGGTGTAGAAAGCATTGTGAAAGATGGATTGCCCTATGTCGAGAAAAGCCTCGATCCGACAAATCAGGAATATTATCATCTGCGCTTCATGGAGATCATTGCTCTGACTCTAATGAATCGTTGGGAAAGAGCTGAATCACGGCTGGCCGAAATGGACAAGATTAACCGTGAGCTTGGTAATCATATCATAGATGAGGAGGTCGCTCGATTGTCTGAAACTATCCGCAGTCACAAAAGCACAATGAATTGGCGCAAAAATGCCGACCAACATATTAATCGGATTTACGACATTGCATCATCGATGCTTTTACTGAATCCAGCCTCTACCGAAGAGGGTGCAGATAATTGGAAGAAATTTTTCAATGTCTTGATTGATGATTTGGAACTCAATCATTACGACATATCCAGTCCTCAAGATGAAAAATATTGGAGCCGGTTGCTGGCATGTGCAATTGTATACCCCAATTCGGGATAAAATAGCGATTAGTTGCATGTGAAGACAGATACGCGA
>OMDO01000503.1_pt1 | contig 25374 bp, 20 predicted proteins | sample 1674051 | NCBI WGS metagenome assembly OMDO01 (sample SAMEA103958138, study PRJEB25191) | human gut metagenome | biome: human-associated habitat [ENVO:00009003]; feature: intestine environment [ENVO:2100002]; material: feces | place: Germany | collected 2013/2015 | reverse complement strand
GGAACATCTCGTAGATCCGCTCCACGATGGCTGCTTCTTCCGGCACGATCTCCGGCTGGTTAGGCTTCATAAACTTCATCTGAAACGGCGACTTCCTCGCCGTCAACGTAAATGATGTTGGCAATGACATTGCCGTTTTCGTCGCGGAAGCGTCTGTAATTCCGCGTATCTTTCCAGTTGTACATTCGTAAGCTCCAATCTCAAAATTTCGTAAAATTTCAAGATGGAGCTACGGATATTTCGCTACACTCTCAGACCATCTGCACATATACGCCCTTTCCGCTATTCAGCGAAAGGGGCATAAACGCAAAAAAGAAGCCCTACGGAAAGCTGAACAGCTTACCGTAAGGCTCCGAACGCGGCGTTCCCACATTCTAAGATGGGCGGGTGGTGCGCTTGACTGGTATCATAGTATTTGGTTTTTGAATTGCAGTTTAGATGATTACTTCAACCGGGCAGATTGCGATCCCGATTTGCTGCCCGCACTTCGGGCATTTGGAGAACCATTGCGCGCGGTCTGCCTGTTCCGGGCGGAACAGGCGCAGGCTGCGAAGGTCTGTATGCTCGGCGGCGTTGAGAAGCCGTCCTCTTTGGCAGATCGGGCATCTGATCGCCCGATCCGTTTTCACTGCATAATTTACTGCCGTGTTCATGTGTCCCTCTCTTTCTTTTCGAGTTCCGTGTGTGACTTCAGATTCTGTTTGCAAACAATCCCGTGCCGGAACAGCTCTGTCTGGAGAGGCTTCGACAGACACGCCCAAGGAGTGGAGGCGCGTGTTCCAGAGGTTATGGGATTGACGATGGTTTTATTATATAGACGCTATAAAGAACCGTCAATGACGCATTTGTAAACACGCGAGAACATTTCGCTGACAAGCATACCAGCGACGGCTATAATGAGAACATCCCAAATTGGAGGAATACATCATGACAACAGGAATGAAACACTTGGCTGCGTATCAGGCAAATCTGCCAGACTACAATGCGGCAAAAGACCGTGAGTGCAATTATATTGGCAACCAGATTCGTGCTGCGCGAAAAAGCATGAAATTGAGCTTGGAGCAGCTCAGTCAGAGCTTAATGGGATATGGCGTGGACATTGGGCGCGTTGCGGTGAACAAGTGGGAAAAGGGTATATCGATTCCAAGTGCGTATCAGCTTCTGGCCGTCTGTGCTGCGCTGCATCTGGAGGATGGCTTTGATTATTTTGTGAGCAATACAAAACGCCCCCTGCTGAACGCAGAGGGGCGTCGAAAAGTGAAAGAGTATCGGGAGGATCTGATTGCATCCGGGAAGTATCGGGAAGTACCGCCGGTGCTGGAGATCCGCTATCTGGATATGCCGGTCAGCGACCTGCCGGTATCCGCTGGTACAGGCGCATTTCTGGACGAGGGAAACTTCGAAATGGTCAGCTTTCCGGAGAGCAGCATCCCAGATGGTGCAGAGTTCGGGGTTCGCGTATCCGGCGACAGCATGGAACCAGTCTATCATGACGGTCAGATCGTCTGGGTGCAGCAGTGTGAGACACTCTGTACCGGCGAAGTTGGTGTCATGATCTACGATGGACAAGGCTATATCAAGGCATACGCCGAACAGGAACCGGACGATCCAGAAGCCTACCTTGGCAGTGACGGCGTGCGGCGGATGCAGCCGGTTATGGTGTCTTATAATAAAGCATATGCACCGAAGCCAGCGTCACCGGAGCTGGAGTTCCGAATTGTGGGGCGAGTCTTATAAGTCCTGTTTATTGGACAACGTTTGCGATATGATACTATCATCAAAAGTTTATCCTGCTTTTTTTTGATAGGAGTGAAAGGACATTGAATACGCACGCACGATTGGATGAATTATTACATGAGAGAAACATGACATCATATCAGCTATGTCAAAGCAGAAACATCCCCTACACGACGCTTCGCGTCTCTCGCTGCAGAGGCAGCCAGCTTTCTGTAGATACCATTGAGCAAATTTGCAGGGTGCTTGGAATCTCGATGGCGGAGTTTTTTACTCCAAGCAACCAAGTCCGTACACATTGATAGCTATCGTGTATCTCTGTAGTCCAAATGGCATTTCCACAAAACTGCTTACTCTGCCAAGCCGTATTTGGTCTTGATCCGGTCAAGCTTTTCGAGCATGGGTTCGGCAATCAACCACAGGAAGAAAAACGTGGCAATGGCGCGCACCAGATCGACCGGAAGGCCGGTGACGTAGTAGCTTAAAATGATTTTCCAGTTGATCGTGTTCGACCACATGAGGGCAGACGCGGGATTCATAATGCCGCCGTAGATGATCGTGGACGCGATCACGCCGAAGATACAAAGGCTCAGCCGCCCGCGCCGCAGAACACCTTTGCGGTACAAGACACCTGCCAGCCAGCCGATGATGCCCATGGCAAACATCTGCCACGGCGTCCACGGCCCCTGGGAAAACAGCATATTCGAAACCAGCATGGTCATCGCGCCGACTAAGAATCCCGTTTCGCCGCCAAAGGCCACGCCCGCCAGGATCGTCATCGCCACGACCGGCTTGAACTCCGGCAGCATGAAGAACGCGGCGCGGCCTGCCACATTCAGTGCAACGAGCACGGCAATCAGCACCAGCTCCCGTGCCTGCGGCTTTCGCCCCTCGAAGATGAGGAAGAACGGCAGCATACATTCGAGCAGAATGAGCAGCGAAATGAAATAATACCGTTTCCCGCCGAAGCAGTACACACCGATGAACAGTGTCAGCGGAATGAGCAGGAGGATCAAAGCCGTCGCAAAAATCGTGCGGTTCCTCAGCTTCCGCTTTTCCACGGGCGTCTGGATGAGATAATCCGGGCGGTCGGCTTTTCGGCCAATGGACAGCGCAAACACGAGCAGCGAGAGAAGCAGAATGCCGTAGAGCCTCATCTGGCTGCCCGCAAGACCTGTCAGTCCGCCTGCGTCCACAAGCTTTGTCAGATCGGTCATGCCGATGGCCTGGATCATCAGCACCAGCGACACGATACCGGATACGGCGGCAAGCGCCTTGCGCCAGACCGGGAGCTTTTTCAGAATCTGCGCTTCCTTTTCCGGTGCAGGCGGAATACGCTGATACTCCGGCAGCGCCGGTTCCGGCGCGACCGCTCCGCCGCAGGCGGCGATCACGTCTTCGGGTGTAACGGCTTCCGGCAGCACGTCGCGTGCAATGCGGTTCGCGGAGGTCGTATAAAAGCTGTTGCCGCTGAAAAACGTGCGCGGCGCAGCCTCGGTGACGATATTGCCGTCAAAAAACAGGGCGCAGCGTTCGGCATACTTCGCGCAGAATTCGATATCATGGCTGACCATCAGAATCGCCACGCCGGACGCTCGCAGCGTCCGCAGAATCTGCCCAAACGTCTGCTTGAACTCCGCGTCAAGTCCCTTCGTCGGTTCGTCAAAGAGTAGAATGTCCGGATTCAGAAGCAGGATTTTCGCCAGCGCCGCGCGCTGCTGTTCGCCGCCCGAAAGATCGTAGGGATGGCGGTCAAGCAGCTCCGCCAGCTTGCAGAGCGAAACGACCTGTGCAAGACGCTCAGGTTTCCGTTCGGAGTTTGGTATGATCTCCAATAAGTCCTCGCGCACCGTGGCTTTTACAAACAGCGTCTGCGGATTCTGCGGCAGCATTCCGACGCTGCCGGTGATGTTCAGTTCCCCGCGATACGGCTTTTTCAGACTTGCCAGCAGCTTGAGCGTGGTGGTCTTGCCCGTGCCGTTACCGCCGAGCAGGGCCAGAAATTCACCTTTGTGCAGTTCCAAGGATAAACCCTTGACCACATCGGGCAAGTCCTTATCGTATTTGAACCAGATTTCCCGCGCCGAGACAACGGTTTCCGTGTCCGGCGCGTTTTTATTTTCTTCCGAAATCGGCTTCAACTCGTGCGTTTTTGCGTATTCCAGCAGCCAGTTTCGCCCGTCACAGACAGAAATGGGGCAAACTGCCTTGGAATCCGTCGCCGCCCATATCCGCATGGCGGCCGGCATGGCCAAAAACATCGCGTTCCCGCTGGATTTTAATTCCGCGCCCACCTCGGCAGGCGTTCCGCTGCAAAGCAGTCTGCCGCCGTCCATGACCGCCACGCGCGACGCGAAGGAAAACGCTTCTTCCAAGCGATGCTCGGTCAGAATAATCGTCGTGCCAAGCTCCCGGTTGATCTTGCCGAGCGTTGCCAAAAAGTCCGACGCTGCAATCGGGTCAAGCTGACTTGTTGGCTCGTCGAGAATCAGCACCTTCGGCTGAAGCACCATCACAGACGCAAGATTCAGAAGCTGCTTCTGTCCGCCGGACAGTTCTGTAACAGACTTATAAAACCATGTCTGGATGCCGAAAAATGACGCCATTTCCGCCACTCTGCGGCGGATCGTCGGTGTGTCATAGCCGAGCGATTCCAACCCGAACGCCAGCTCGTGCCAGACCTTATCCGTGACGATCTGATTCTCCGGGCTTTGCTGCACAAAGCCGATTTTTTCAGCCTGTTCGCGCTGGGAAAGTTCATCAAGATTCTTTCCGTCGAACAGGATTTGACCGCTCCTTCGTCCGTGCGGCGCAAGGACGGTTTTTAACTGCCGCAGCAGCGTCGATTTCCCGCAACCGGACGGACCGCAGACCACCAGAAATTCTCCCGGCCGGACGGACAGCGAGAAATCGGAGATCGCGTTCTTTGCCTGTTCTGGATACGCAAAATTCAGATGTTTGATTGCAAAGAGTTCCACAGCCTGTCCTCCCTTCGGTCGAGTATCACCGGCGTCAGCACCAGCGCAAAATAGACGAGCATAAAACTGACCGTCATCGGCGTCCATGCGGCGGCCTTCACCGTCGGATAATACCGGAAATACGTCCCGCCCGCCATCCAGCCGGAAATGAGATACGCCCCGCAGAAAACCAGCCACGCAAGCGCGGCCTTGTCCCGGTCGTCAAAACGATAGATCGAAAATGCTGTGCGCCCCGGCAGACCATAGCCGCGTGAGCGCATGGAGTCCGCCGTTTCAATGGCATTTTCGAGCGACCATGTGACCATGATTGAGAAGATTTTGACAGCGTTCCCAACGCGGCGGAATACGCTTCCGTTTTTCGTATCGCGTCCGATACAAGCCTGCGCCTCCGAAACCGTCTGCATCTGCGCCCTGAACTTCGGAATGAACCGCAGGGCCATGGACAAAACAAGCGACAGCGCCGGAATCACGCGTCCAAATAAATACACAAACTTGTCCGAAGTCATAACCTCGTTGTAGCTGGAAAACCACAATACGACGCTTGCCAGCATGACGGCCGCCGCCACGCCATAAAGCATGGATTCGAGCGTCAGCGGGTTACCACTCGGTAGATACGTCAAAATCGTCGCGCCCTTATGGTTAAACGCCGGGTTCAGAAGCGCGGCAAGCGCCGCCATAGGGAGAAGCCCCATGACGGCAAACCGCACCGCTTTCCGGCCTTTCAGATGAATATCGTAGGCCAGCGCCCCCGTCAGCGAAACCGCCAGATAGACCGGGTGCATCAAACACATCGAAAACAGCAGCACCAGTGCGTAATATAGAAAATTGATCACGGGATGATATCCCGAAAAAGCGTCTTTGTTTCTCATTCGCCCTCTGTCCAGCCGCCGCTGCCGACGTCCCTGCCCAGCTCACAAGTATAAACCCACGTGACCGTGTCTCCGTCCTGCAGCGCATACTGGCTGCATCCGTAATTCGGGAACCAGCCGTTCACCGCGTACATCCAGCCGGATTCCGCCCCGCAGTCAAATTCATAGAGGTTCCCGATGCCCTCAATGTAAGCCGAGCCGTAAACCGGCGTCGTGGAAAATTCCAGATGGAGTTTATTCTCCCGGCAGACCTGCTGCAAAACGTCAAAAGCGCTCTGGCCCTCCTGAAAGCTGACCTCTACAGACTCCAGCAGCCAGCCGTCCTCCGGCACCAGCTCCCGCTTTTCCTCGCTGCAAAGCTCCATGTGCTCCAGAATCGATGCACAGGAAATGGAGACGGTGCAGTGATAGCTCGGCCCGGCCTGCGGCGCTCCGCACCCGGTCAGCAGCGCAGCCGTCAGCACCAGCGCCAGCACCGCCCAGACGGCGGCCTTTTTATTTGTTTTCCAGACGTTCACGCAATTCAACTCCATATGTGTTGTATCATTTCAAGTATATCTGAAAACCGGTAATCTGTCCAGTGGCGCAATAGCTGCTGCCGGTCTGGTTTACCGGCTTTCAGATATGCTCTGAAATACAGCACGCAGGGCTGCCCCCCCAAAAAGGGGGGCAGTCCTGTGCTGCAAATTGGGATTATGAGGTCAGTTCAGTACATTTTTCACGAACCGATGGAGGATCGCGGCGACCTGTGCTCTGGTCGCGTCGCCCTTCGGCATGAGCTTGCCGGAAGCACCGTTGATCAGGCTCTCCGAGACAGCCCAGCCGAGCGCCTCGCTGGCATAGGCGGAAACGCTGTCCGCGTCGGTGAAGCTGTTCAGCTTTGCGCTCGCATCGGTGTCCAGCTTCCTGTACTGCGCATAGCGGTACAGGATCGCGGCAAGCTGCTCGCGCGTGACCTTGGCGTCGGGGGAGAAGGAGGTGCTGTCCGTGCCGGTGACGATGCCGTTGGCGGCTGCCCAGATGACAGCCTTTTCGTAATACGCGCCGGAACGCACATCGGTAAAGCTGCTTCTGCCTGTGACGGTGGGTTCGCCCTCGAGCCGGTAGAGAACCGTGACGAGCATGGCGCGCGTCATGGACGCGTTCGGGCTGAAGCTTCTGCTGTCCGTGCCGGAGAACAGGCCGTTTTTGTATACGAACGCAACGTCGTCATAGAACCAGTCGGACGTGGAAACGTCGGTGAACGGAAGCTTGACCTCGGGCTTCGAAGCGGGCTTCTTATTGTCGACACCCGGAGTGATCGGCTCCGGAAGCGCGGCGGTATTGACCGTGACGGTGTAGACTGCGGTGGTCACGCCGTCCTCAGCGGTGACGGTGAAGCTCCAGATATTTCTGGTGTTTGTCAGAGCGCTGACAGTCGCACGCGGATGCCTCGTGACGATCACGAAGCTGCCGGTCTTGACGACCGTGCCATAGGGAACCGTGACGGTGTAGCTGTTGTTCGCACCGGCCACAGCCTTGAAACCCGCAACGGTGATGCTGCTGACACCCGCGTCATTGGACTTCGGGGCTTCGGTGAACGAAACGGTGACGGTGTAGGTCTTGGAGGTCACGCCATCCTCAGCGGTGACGGTGAACGTCCAGACATTGCCTTCATTCGTCAGAGCGCCGACAGTCGCGCCTGCGTCGCTTGTGACGATCACGAAGCTGCCCGCTGTAACGTCCGTGCCGTAGGGGAGGGTAACGGTGTAGGTGTTGTTCTCGCCAGCAGTGGCCTCAATGCCCGCAACGGTGACGCTGCTGACATTCGCGTCATTGGACTTCGGGGCTGCTGTGACCGTGACGGGGAGCCACGGGGAGAAAATGTTGGTGAACTCGTCGCCCATTGCGGACAGAACATAGCTGCCTGCGGCGGCAAACGAGAGCGTGACCTGCCCATTTTCGCCGATGACCTTGCCCTCGACCGGCGTGAGCGTGCCGTCTTCGCCGACTGTGCAGATCTGGATGTCCTCAGGATCGAGCGCCGCACCGTGCGTTACACGGTCCTCGGGCTTCAGACCGCCGCCGTAGGCGTACATATAGCCGTCCATACCGAGCGTGAAGTCGGTTCCGGCCTGAACCGTAAAGGTATCCAGACGGTTTCCGTCCGTATCCGTGAACCACGTATAGTAGTCCATGTACATACTGGTGTCCTGATAGAAGAAGAACTCAACGGTGCCGTTCTCCGCAACGGGGGTCTGGCTGATGGTGTAGCCGGTGTAGCCGTACTGCGTGTTATATTCGCCATTCTTGTCGCAGGGGAACTCGCCGTTGACCGCGAAACTGAACGCGGAGGTTTTTTCTCCGTTGACCGTGGTGATCGTGCCGTTGCTGACGACGAGATAATCGCTCTTGCTGTCCTTCGTGAAGTCCTCACCGAAGGTGAGCTCGTGGTACTTCACGAGCACGTCCAGCGCGGAAACGCCGTCTGTGACATCATCAGCGTAGCCATAGCGTTCGGCGAGATCGCTGGAGACTTCCACGCGGGTCGGAACCATGATAAACATATTTTCTGCCTGCATGGAAATGGTCGCGTGGATCGTCTTGGCCTCTTTCACCGTGACTGTGACGGAGTAGGTCATGGCAGTGCCGTCCTCAGCGGTCACAGTAAACGTCCAGACGCCGTCCTCACCCTTGGCCGGGCCGGTAAGCGTGGCCTTGCTGTCGGAAAGCGTGATCTCGAAGCTGCCTGCCGTGACCTCCGTGCCTGCCGGAAGCGTTACGGAGAAGCTGTTTTCAGCCGTACCGGCTGCTGCCTCAACGCCTGCGACCTTGACGGACGCAATACCCGCGTCAGAGGACTTCGCGTTCGGGTCGATCACAGTAAGAACGAACTTGTATTCCGGAGATTCTGCCTTGCCGTCGCTTGCTTTGAAGACGAGCGTATACGTACCGGCAGCGCTGGGCGTATATGTGTAGGAGGCCGGTACATAGAACGGATTCTCGGCATCACGCCAGACGCGGTAGGTGAGCTTATCGTAGGCGTCCTCGTCCTCAAAGATCTGCGTCATATCAAACTGATAGCTTTCGCCAAGGTTGATCGAGGCCGCAGCCGGGGTGATTACGCCGTCCTTCAGCCTGGGGGCATGGTTCGCCTCGGTCGGCATACGCAGCTCGTAGACCCAGACGTCGGAGGCATCGGTCTTGTTCGTCAGCGTAATGACCGCGACCAGACTGCCGGAAAGATCGGGATTGATGATGGCAACATTCTTCGCGTGCGGGGCGTCCACTGCTTTTGCAGTTCCGTCGGTCGTCGTGAAGGCATATACGGCGGAATATGCCGTATTGTAGGATACCTTAACCTGGAACTGAATCCCGGATGCGCCAGAAACGATTCGATACGGAGAAGTCAGCACATTGCTGCCCGCTGTTTGATGCAGCGTAAAGCTGCGCGTTGTCGTATCCTCCAGGCTTGCCCTGAGCATGGAGAGCGTAACCGTCCGCAGTGGGGTCGTCTCAGATGCGCTTCTGCGGGTCACGGTGACGGTATACGCTGCGGTGGTCGTGCCGTCCTCGGCGGTAACGGTGAACGTCCAGACATCGCCGTTGGCTGTGGGAGCGGAGACGCTGGCCTTTTCATCGGACAGAACGATCTGGAAGCTGTCTGCCGTAACCTCGGCGTTCGTCTGCAGCTTGACCGTGTAGGCTGTCTCACCGGTCTTCGAGGCCGGGGTGTGCGCGACGGAAACGGAGGTCACGCCTGCGTCAGAGGACTTCGGCGCTTCCGCGACGGTCACAGTGACGGAGTAGGTCACAGCGGTGCCGTCCTCAGCGGTCACAGTGAAGCTCCAGACGCCGCCTTCGCCCTCGGTCGGGCCTACGGTGACGCTGGCCTTGTCGTCGGAGAGCGCAATAACAAAGCTGTCTGCCGTGATAGCCGTGCCGTAGGGTACAGTGACGGTGTAGGCGTTGTTCTCACCCGCGGCTGCCTCAACATCCGCGACTTTGACGGACGCAACGCCCGCGTCAGAGGACTGAGCTGTGCCGAACACCACGTTGATGGTGTAAGTGCGCTTGCCGTCGCTCGTTTCATTCATGGTGGGCCAGCTGTCGTCTGCACAGACGACGGTGATGACGCTGCCATTTGCGATGGGGATCAGGGACGTGCGGGAATATTCGCGGCCCGTAGCCTGCGTGCCGAGATAGGCGCGGACCTGATAGTTCTTGTTTGCCGCCGTCGGTGTGACGAGCAGCGAGGTCGTGCCTTCCGGCACAGTCAGGGTATAGGTAAAGGTGTCGCCGCTGAACTTGGGCGCCAGCTTACCTGCGCTGAACGTGAGCGCTTTGAGGCGGGTGTCGGAATTGTTCCAGCTGCCGCCAAGATCCTCAACGGTACGGGTGTACATGATGCGGATCTCGTCGCCCGCGCAGAGCGTGCCCTTTGCAACGGTAAATTCACCAAAGCCAAAGTTTGTGAACCAGTCGTTGAGCGTGCCCATCCAGCCGGACATCGAGCCGCCCTGCTGCTCCTTGAGGTCGTCAATGGAGGAGATGTAGTTGCTTTCCGCGCCGACGACGGTGTGGCCATCCAGTGCTTCCACAACGCAGCCCATCATGGTCGATTCGTCGGTCAGCTCGATCCAGGTGTCGGTCAGCGTGCCTTCCCAGACAGCGCCCTCCGCCTTCGGGAACGTGGTGTTCTCCACGATCACGCGGGCCATGCCGGCCAGCGTCAGAACGCTGACATACGCCATATCCGAGCCGCCCTTGGAGGCGTCGTCCTTCACATAGGACAGCGTCAGTGTGTAGCTGCCTGCTGCAAGCTGCTTCTTGATGCTGCCGCTCTTCTCGCCGCTGACAGCGTCGGCCAGCGTTTCCGTGCTGCCGCCGTCTTCTGCGAGCGTGATGGTCAGCTTGTCATAGCCGTTTTCCGAGGAAACGCCGTAGCCGAAGCGCAGAACGGTGGGTGCGCTCAGCGTAAAGGCAAACGAGGTCGTGGAGCTGGTCTTGTCCTGATTCTGGTTGCTGCTTTCAAAGCGGTCCAGATCGGCATTGTAGACCCAGGGGTAATTGCCGTTGTCGGAAACGCTGATAGAGGTGACAGTCTGCTCGGGGTAGGAGACGTGGCCGAGGCGGTCGTCGTCCCAGACCGTGTAGGTTTTGCCGCAGACGGCGCATTCGTAGGTCTTATAGCCGGTGAAGACCTGCTCGGTGCCGTCCTTGGGCGTATGGCCCTTGGCGGGAACGATGTCTTCCTTCGTTTCCGAGCAGCCGTCTCTGCGGCAGGTACGGACGATCTTGCCCGGCTGCGTGCAGGTGGGAGCCGTCAGGACACAGCTGTTGTCGCTGCCGTCCAGATCCTCGCAGAAGTCGTGGCCGAGCGGTGCGGTATAAGCCGTGCGGTAGCTTTCGCCGCACTTGCTGCAGGAGTAGCGGGTGTAGCCCTTCACAGTGCACAGCGGAGCCGTGACCGTGCCCTCGCCAGCTGCTTCGTGGAAGGTCACATCGCTCTGCCATCTGAGCGCGGGATAGCCGCCGCAGACCGGGCCGAACGCATCGGACAGGTCGGCGTCCTTGAGGTCAGCTTCGTTCAGCGCTTCTGCGTTCGCGTCCGCGTTCAGCGTGTTCAGATAATAGCACTTGGAGATCTCGGAGGAAGCAGTGTCAACCGTGCCGAATACGGCGCTGCCCGCTTCGCCGGTGGAGTAGCAGCTGGAGATGGTGATCTTCCCCTGCATAGTGCCGCTCCAGTTCACATTGCCCTTGACCTCGCCTGCGATGCCGCCGGAGGCCGTGCCGGAGATCTTGCCGGTGTTGTAGCAGCTTGTAACAGTCATTTCGCTGCTGGTGCCGCCGATGATGCCGCCGGCCTTGCTGCCGGTCGCGGAAATTTCTGCGGTGTTATAGCAGCCGGTGATGGTCGAGCCGTTGCCGGCTGTGCCGCCGATAATGCCGCCGACGCTGCTGCCGCCGGTGACAGCGCCGAAGTTCGCGCAGTTCTCGATCACGGCGTTCTGATAGGTGTAGCCCACAAGACCGCCGACGTTGTTGCCGGTAGAGGTGATGACTGCGTAGTTGAAGCAGTTCGCGATTTTCGGAGCAGTGCCGCTGGCATAGCCGGCGATCACGCCTGCGCTGCCCTTGCCGGAAACTGCGCCGCGGATGGTCAGATCATGGATGTAGGAATTCGAGCCGATCTGCGCAAACAGGCCAGCCGTGGCGTTCAGGCCGGTGATCTCAAAGCTTGCGCCGTCAAGCACGACCTTCTTGCTGGAGGAGATGTTCAGCCATGCGTATTTGCCGAGGTTGATATCGGCCGTCAGAACGCCGGAAACGTCCGCGTCCTTGCTCTTCGCGACGAACCATGCCAGCTCCGCGCCGGTGCCGATCCGGTAAACGCCGTTTTCGTCGGTCTGCGGTTCGGTCTGCGTCTTGCCGTCCCATGCGCCCGCTGCGGTTGCCTGCAGGGTGATGGTGAATTCGTTGGGGCCTTCCTCCGTCATGGTGACGCTGCCGGAGGCGTATTCAACGCCGGCACCGGAAACGGTGTAGAAGTATTCCTCGGCATAAGCCTTGAACGTGCCGTCTTCCGCGACCGCAATGCCGTTGCCTGCGCTGTCCGCCAGCGTGACGGTCAGGTTCTTGCGGTCAATGGATGTGCCATTCTGATCCTGGAAAATCAGCTTGCCGGTCAGGAAGTCAAGCTTTACGACCGGGATCGTGATCTCCGGCAGACGGCTGAGAATGCCTGCCGTCTTGGGCGCGTCGAAGCCGGGATTCGTGCCCACAGCATAGGTGATGCCGCGGTGCGTCGGAACGCCGGGCCAGCCCGCCTGCTTGATCGCGCCGCTCAGCGTGTAGGTCTCCTTAGCCCAGAACTTCGGGATGGTGACAGTCAGCTTCTGCCGCTCAGGGTTGCCGCTGAAGTCATAAACGCCAAAGTTTCCGCCGGGATCACTCTTGAAGAGGGTGCCGTCCGGGCCCTGCATATACAGGGAGAAGTTGAAGTTATACGCGCCGGAAAGCTTTTCCTTGGGGCTGATCAGGTTGGAGAACTGGATCGTGACGGAATCGCCCGGCTTGATGGCAGCCAGCTCTTCCTGCGTCAGCTCCGTGCCCTCCGCGTTGACAAACTTGTAGCTCACGCCGCGTGCCGTCACGACCTGATAGGTCGAAAGGCCGCCCTTCGTGACCTTGATGATATTGCGGCCGGTGATCAGACCGCTGACGGTCACAGTGCCGTCTTCAGCGGTTGTGACGCCAGTGTTTGTGAAGCCGCCGGAATACGTCATAGACGCAGCGGTCACGGTGGGGCGCAGGACGCTCACGGTGCAGCCCGCTTCGGGCTTGAAGCTGTAACTTGCACCCTCTGTTCCAGTGTAGAACAGAATGTCATGCTCCGCATCGAGTTGCCGCGCCTCGTCCTTCTCGATGACCGCGTCCATGCGGTCAAGATTCATATTGGTCTGGATGGCGCTGCCGTCCGCGCCGACATTCACGACAAACACGCCCGTCAACTCCGGCCAGATGGCGGAGAAGCGATGTGAGGCCGTGCTGGTCTGGCCAGCCATATGGGTCATTGCGTCATAGGTTACGAGCACGATTGCCGTGCCCTCGTGCTTGGCCTCCATCACAGCGACGTTGCTGTTCAGCGCGTTCGGCGTGATGGTCACGACGTCGCTGGCATTGCCGTTCACATCAATGACCTGATAGTGCATCTCCGGCAGTGCGACCTTGGCGTTCATAAAGCTTTCGATCGCGAACCAGTTGCGGAAGGAGTTGAGCTCAAACGTCTCGCCAACGGCCATGTTTTTATAGCCTTTGGTGTTGATGTTCAGGTAAATGCCTGCACGGTCGTAGACGTTGTTTTCAAAATGATAGATCGTGCTCTTGCTGAAATCACCGGTCAGGCCGAGATCCTCTTCCGTGACCGTGTACGCTGCGTCGGCGCTCAGTCTGACGTAGTTCCAGTAGGTCGCGCCCTGCGGATGGCGGACACGGTAGAAGTAATCCGTGTTCTTGTCGAGATGGAACGTGGCCGTGCCGTCCTCGACGGAACGCGCGAACGGCTCAAGGAAGCTGAACACATAGTATTTTGCGAGCGTACCGGCGTCGATGGTCGAGCCCTTCGGCGCTGTGACCGTGACCGTGACGAATTCCTTGCAGGTCAGGCTGAGGCTGTCGTTCATCGTCGGGGTCTTGGAAGCGGTAGCCGGGTTGTAGTTCGGATGCGTTTCCGCGTTCGGCGTGGCTGTCACGCTGACTGTATCACCAACGACAAACAGGCAGCTTGTGTAGGTCTTGCCCCAATTTACGGCCGAGCCAAACTCCGCCTTACGCTCTGCACCGGAGGCGTCGGTTACGCGCAGCGAAAGAGTATAGTCTGTGTCCTTAACCCATGAACTGGGGTTGACGGAGATCTGATACATCCGCTGCAGCTTGAAGCTGCTGCTGTCGCTGCTGACGTCGATCACCACGCCGCCGTTGCGGTCATTGTTCGCGTCGTAACCGTCAACCCAGTAAGCGCCGGGCGCAAGGTCGATGGTATACGCGCCGTCTGCGGCTGTCTTCGCGGCCAGCAGATCGTCCGCGCCCTTCACGCCGTCCATGTAGGTATACAGCTTCAGGGACTTGACCTGTGCGTCGTGCATACCGGACAGTGTGACGCTGACATCGCCCTCTGCTGCCAGAACGCCTGCGGGCAGCAGGCTCAGCAGCATCACGAGCACGAGCAGCAGGCTCAGAATTCGTTTCTTCATACATTTTTCCTCCAGAATCAAAATATCTATCGCAAGCTCCTTATTAAATAGGAGCGGAAACAGGGGGCGCAGACGGCTTTGGGAGAAACAAAAGTCCGCCATTCTTGACAAAATGGCGGGCGGATCTCCACAGAAACAAAATACGCTGCTTTTCCTGTGAGGAAAAACGGCGCACCTGTTCCGAATGCTACAGGCAGAGCTCGTCCCACGCATTCATCCTTTCCGCCGCGAATGCGGCGCAGACAGCAGTTCTTCTGACTTGCACTCTGGAAACAAACTCTTTGTTTCCGCGCCCGTTTCCTGTCTTCTCACGGAATCGCTTCCGCAATGACTGACTTTCGTCCAGACAGCTTTCGCTGCTTCGGAACGGTCTTGTGCGCACAGCTCCGGTCGAGTGGTTTTCCCTTTCTCTTGCGCCGAAGCCTGCCCTGCGGCGTGCTTCGGTTACTGTACATCGGATGGCAATATCAAATTGTTAGAAAAAGCAAAATCTTGTGCTTTTCCGTCTGCTACTATACACGATATGGGCGTGATTTGCAAGCGGTTTGAAAAAAATATACCGCATTTGTCCCACCCTCTTGAAAAAAGCCGAAAGCTGTGTCAAAATAAAGAAAACCGCCCCGGCGGTGTTTTGACAGCACAACGGTTAGATGCAGCTAACTGATACGGAGGAAGCGATGAAATACCATATTGAGAAGAATACCGTGCAGGAAACGCTCGTCATTCCACTCTACGGGCGGAAAATGTGCTCGGAGCTGTATCCGAACCTTTACCGCGACGAGACGGCCCTGCGCCTGATGGAGCAGATCGATTACGATTTTTCGCTTCTGTCCCAGAAGTCCAAGAGCCTCATGCAGCAGTTCGGCTTTCTGGAGGCCGCCATGCGCCAGAACGACCTTGCATGGGAGGTGCGGGACTATCTGCGCGAGCATCCGAACGCGGCGGTCGTCAACCTCGGCTGCGGACTGGACGACACGGGCCGCAGCTGCGACAACGGCTCCTGCAGGATCTATAACCTCGATTTTCCCGGCGTGATCGCCGTGCGCGACGCGCTCCTGCCTGCCGGAGAGCGGGAGGAAAACATCGCCTGCGACCTGAACGACACCACTTGGTTCCGCCGCATCGACGCGTCGGGCGGCGCGGTCTTCTTCGCCGCCGGTGTGTTCTACTATTTCCTGACGGAGCAGGTGCGGGCGCTTGTGCAGGCCATGGCCGACGCGTTCCCTGGCGGCAGGCTCGTCTTCGACGCGGCGAATCAGAAAGCAGTGCGCCTGATGCTCAAAACGTGGATCAAAACCGCCGAAATTCAGGATGTCGGTGCGTATTTCGCCGTTTCCGACGCAAAAAAGGAGCTTTCCGCATGGTCGCCGCGTCTGCGTGCGTCGAGCCGGGGCTATATGCTGGGCTACCAGAGCCTGAATGACCCGTCAGTGCCCGGCTTCTATCGGTTTCTGGCAAGAGTCGGCGACGGCATGATGCGGATGCAGATCGTCCGGCTGGAATTTGCGGAAGGGGAGACAACACTATGAAATATGCCGGAATGCCAATGGGGATGTGGACGCTGTTCGCCGGTTCGTTCCGGAAGGACCTCACGCCCGCCATGTGCCGTCTGGACTACACCATGAGCGCCGCCGGCGTCGCGTCCGACTTCGTGCGCGAATACACCCTCGCCTCCGGCGGCCCCTACTGCGACTGCGGGTATCATAAACGAAATAAGCAGAATAAAGGCTCCACCGCGCCAGCGTAGGGGTCGATGCCCACATCGACCCGGCAGAATGCACCGTTTTTACGGAAGTCTTCGGCAAATCCGTAACTTCCCACTGGGCCGACAGAGTTGCTGGCCTCTACAGCGAAACTTCATTTTCTCACGTATCCCGTAGGGGCGGACGACTCTGTCCGCCCGCAGGATGCACTGATTTTTATGAAATCTCCGGCGAATTCGCAGTTTCCCAACGGGCCGATGTGTACCGGCAAGCGGCAGACCCACATCCGTAACGCTCCTTCGTCGCGAACGGCTGTGACCGGCATCGGCCCCTACAAAATGCCCGCATCAAAGCCCTTCCTTGAACGCAAGGGAAGGTGGCTTCGATACGGGCGTTTTATTTTTTATGATTTCTCCAGCAGTGCAATGCCTGCCTTTACACGCGCAATGGATTCCTCTTTTCCAAGCAGCGCGCACAGCTCCGTAGCGCCGCCGGGGGTCGAGGCCTTGCCGGATACGGCTACGCGCAGCGGCCAGAGCACGACGGAGTTCTTGAGCTCGAGCTTCGCCGCCAGCGCGACGAGCGCTTCATACAGACCTTCGTTCGTCCAGACCTCCAGCGATTCCAGCACCGGAAGAATCTCACGCAGGGAGGAGAGGCTGTTCTCCAGCGTCGTCTTGGACTTCTTGTGGACATACAGCTCCGTGGAGTATTCCGGCAGTCTGTCGATAAAGTCCACACGCTCCGGCAGATCGGACAGAATTTCGCAGCGCGGCTGCACCAGCGCGGCGACGGCCTTCAGATCAATCGCGGGATTCGTAATGACTGTTTTCAGAACCGGCTCGGCCTTGGCGAAAAATGCCTCGGGGCTGAGCTTTTTCATATATTCCGCGTTCATCCAGCGCAGCTTGTTGATATCGAACACGGCAGGGGACTTCGAAATGCCGGAAATATCAAAAATCTCGGCCAGCTCCGAGAGCGTGTAGAATTCGCGCTCCGCGTTTTCGCCCTTCGGGCTCCAGCCCAGCAGCGCGACATAGTTCAGCACAGCCTCGGTCAGATAGCCCTCGCGGATCAGATCCTCGTAGCTAGGGTCGCCGTGGCGCTTGGACATCTTGTGCTGCGCGTCGCGCATGACAGGGGAGCAGTGGACATATGTCGGGATCTCCCAGCCAAAGGCTTCGTACAGCAGATTGTATTTCGGTGCGGAGGACAGATATTCGCTGCCGCGTACGACGTGCGTAATGCCCATCAGATGGTCGTCGACGACGTTTGCAAAGTTGTACGTCGGCAGGCCGTCGGATTTCAGCAGCACCTGATCCTCCAGCTCCTTATTTTCTACCGTAATGTCACCGAAGGACGCGTCGTGGAACGTCGTCGTGCCCTCATGCGGGATGCGCTGGCGGATGACGAACGGTTCGCCCGCCTCCACGCGCTTCTTTGCCTCGTCCAGCGGCAGATCGCGGCAGGCGCAGACGTGCTTTTTGATTTCGCCCGTCTCGCTTCCGGCGTCTTCCTCGTCGCCTTTCTGGCAGAAGCAGTAATATGCGCCGCCCTTTTCGCACAGCAGCTTCGCGTATTTGCCGAACAGGTCGCGCCGCTCGGACTGCACATACGGCCCGACCGGCCCGCCGACGTCCGGCCCTTCGTCGTGCGTCAGGCCGCATTCGGCCATTGTCTTGTAGATCACGTCGACCGCGCCCTCGACCAGACGGCCCTGATCGGTGTCCTCAATGCGGAGAATGAACTTGCCGTGGTGGCGGCGGGCAATCAGCCATGTATAGAGCGCGGTGCGCAGGTTGCCGACGTGCATATAGCCCGTGGGGCTCGGAGCAAAGCGGGTGCGGACCTCGCCGTGCGGGATGCGCGCTTCCATCTGCTCAAAAAAATCCATGATGCGTGTTCCTCCAATATAAAAGTATGGTTATTATATAGTTTTTTTCAGAAACAGTCAATCATTGATTGCGCATTCCGATGGTTTGTGCTATGATATGCGCATCTATCGAATAGAAAGAAGGACGTATCATGGACGAAAAAAAACGTATCTTTTCCGGCATCCAGCCCAGCGGCGATCTGACGCTCGGCTCGTATATGGGGGCGATCAAAAACTGGGTCGCTTTGCAGGACGAATATGAGTGCGTCTATTGTATCGTCGATATGCACGCCATTACCGTCCGGCAGGTCCCGGCTGATCTGCGCCGCAGAAGTCTGGAGCAGCTCGCGCAGTATATCGCCTGCGGACTCGACCCGCAGAAGAACATCATGTTCATTCAGTCCCACGTGCCGCAGCACGCGGAGCTTTCCTGGGTGCTTGGCTGCTATACGCAGTTCGGTGAGCTGTCGCGCATGACGCAGTTCAAAATGAAATCGCAGCAGCACGCAGATAATATCACCGCAGGCCTCTTTACCTATCCCGTACTCATGGCCGCCGATATCCTGCTCTACCAGACCGACCTTGTCCCTGTCGGCGAGGATCAGCGCCAGCACGTCGAGCTCTGCCGTGACATCGGCGCGCGCTTCAACAATTCCTTCCCCGATACCTTCAAGCTCCCCGAGGCGTTCATCCCCAAGATGGGCGCGCGCATCATGAGCCTCGGCAACCCGGACAATAAAATGTCCAAGTCCGACCCCGACGGCTGCGTGTTCCTCATGGATAAGCCCGAGGATATCATGCGCAAATTCAAGCGCGCCGTGACCGACTGCGAGACGGCTGTCCGTTTTGACAAAGACAATAAGCCCGGCATCTCCAATCTTCTTACGATTTACTGCGCCGCCACCGGCAAGACCATCGAGCAGGCCGAGGCCGAGTTTGCGGATCAGGGCTACGGCGTCTTCAAGCCCGCCGTCGGCGAAGCCGTTGTCGAGCTTGTCCGTCCCATCCGCGAAAAAACCGAGCAGATGCTTGGCGATAAGGCGTATCTGGAAAGCATCTACAAGGAGGGCGCTGAGCGCGCATCTTATCTCGCCAACAAGACCCTCCGCAAGGTCTACAAAAAAGTCGGCTTCGTCGCGCGGTAACGCACGGAGTCTGCTGCTTCCCTGTAGGGGCCGATGCCCACATCGGCCCGTTGGGAAGCTGCGAATTCGCCGTAGATTTCCGTAAAAACGGCCATATTCTGCCGGGCCGATGTGGGCATCGGCCTCTATAAGGTTAAACAATCATTATGACAACAAAACAAGTCGTTTATATGCTGCTGGCGATGCTTGTCGCTGCTGCTGTGTCGTTCGCGTCCACGCCGATGGTCAAGGCGCTGGCCTGCAAGGTCGGTGCGATCGACGTGCCCAAGGATAACCGCCGTATGCACAAGGTCCCCATTCCCCGCATGGGCGGTCTGGCAATCTTTCTGGCGTTTTTACTGTCGGTTCTCGTCTTTGCGGACATCGACCGGCAGATGCAGGGCATTCTGCTCGGCTCCATCATGATCGTCATTCTCGGCGTTCTGGACGATATCATGGCGCTCAAGGCGCTGCCGAAGCTGTTTGTCCAGATCGCCGCCGCGGGCGTCGCCGTCTGGCACGGCTGCACGATCCAGTTCGTCTCCAACCCCAACGTCTTCTCCGAGGCAACCTATCTCAATCTTGGCTGGCTGTCCGTCCCCGTCACGATCATCTGGATCGTCGCCATCACCAACGCCGTCAATTTCATCGACGGTCTCGACGGCCTCGCCGTCGGCGTGTCCGCCATCTCGACAGCATCCCTGATCGTCGTGGCGCTCATGGTGAAGGAGGTCAACATCGCCGTCATCCTCTGCGCGCTCTTCGGCGCGTGCCTCGGCTTTATTCCGTATAATATGAACCCCGCAAAGATTTTTATGGGCGACACCGGCTCGACCTTCCTCGGCTATATCCTTGCCACGCTTTCCATCACGGGCCTGTTCAAGATGTACGCCATCATTTCCTTCGCCGTGCCGTTCCTCATCCTCGGCATCCCGATCTTTGATATCAGCTTTGCCTTCCTGCGCCGCATTGCCCACGGCCAGAACCCGATGAAGGCCGACCGCGGCCATTTCCACCACCGCCTCATCGACATGGGCTTCTCGCAGAAGCAGGCCGTCGCCATCGCCTATATGCTGACCGGCATTTTAGGGCTGGCCGCCGTGCTGCTGACGTCCTCGGGCGAACTCAAGGCGCTGATTCTCATTGCCGCGATCTTCATCGTCAGCGCCATCGGCTTCAAGCTGATCTTCGCGAAGAACGATCGGTCGGAGGACGAGCCGGAAGAAAAACAGGAGGAACCGCATGAATAAGCTGAAAGTTATGTCCGTCTTCGGCACAAGGCCGGAGGCCATCAAAATGGCGCCGCTTGTCAAGGCGCTGCAGGCCAGCGAGCAGATCGAAAGCATCGTCTGCCTGACCGGCCAGCACCGGGAAATGCTCGATTCCGTCATGGAGATCTTTCAGCTGACGGGTGATTATGACCTGCATATCATGGAAAAGCGCCAGACGCTTTCCACCATCACCACAAAGACGCTTCTCGGCATGGACAGCGTTCTGGATACCGTCAAACCCGATCTTGTCCTCGTCCACGGCGATACGTCCACGACATTCGCAGGCGCGCTTGCCGCGTTTTACCATCAGGTCAAGGTCGGCCACGTCGAGGCCGGCCTGCGTACCTGGGACAAATACTCCCCCTTCCCGGAGGAGATGAACCGCACCCTCGTCGGCGATATCGCCGATCTGCATTTTTCCCCGACAAAGGCCAACGCGGATAATCTCCGCCGTGAGGCCATCATGGGCGATATCTTCATCACCGGCAACACGGCCATCGACGCCATGCAGTACACCGTGAAGCCCGATTTCGTCTTCCCGACGGCGCTTCTGAACGAGCTGGATTTCCGGAACCACCGGATCATCGCCGTCACCTGCCACCGGCGGGAGAATTACGGCAAGCCCATGGAGGCCATCATGCACGCCATTCTGGAGATCGTGCAGACGCACCCCGATGTGGAGGTCGTCTATCCCGTCCACCTGAGTCCCGTCGTGCGCGAATGCGTTTTCCCGATTCTGGGCGGCCACGACCGCATTCACCTCATCGATCCGGTCGACGTGGAGGAAATGCACAATCTCATTGCCCGCTGCTATATGGTCATGACTGACTCCGGCGGCTTGCAGGAGGAAGCGCCTGCCCTCGGCAAGCCTGTCCTCGTCATGCGCCGCGAAACAGAACGCCCGGAGGCCATCGCCGCCGGAACGGCAAAGCTCGCAGGCGTGGAAAAGGACGAGATCGTCCGGCTCGCAGGCGAGCTGCTGGACGACCCCGCTGCGTATGCGCGTATGGCAAAGGCCGTCAACCCCTACGGCGACGGTCATGCGAGCGAACGTATCGTGCAGGCGATTTTATGGCACTTTGGCCGCGCAGCGGAAAAGCCCGCCGATTTTAACGCCTGATTGAACGCAAAACGAAAGGACGGTGACGGACGACGGAGCAGAACCAGAAAAACAGGCGGACGCTGCTGATGTTCATTCTTGCGACGCTGGCTGTGATCGTCGTGATCGGCGCGCTGTTTGTCGGCAATATGCAGCAGAACAAGCGCGACGCCATCGTCCTGCCGGACGCGGCGCAGAGCACCCAGCCGGAGCTTCAGCCCGACGAAAATGAGCCTGCGCTGCTTGAGGTCACGCGCGAAAACGTGCAGAACATCGTGCACAGCCTGCGCCGCCCGCAGTATTATCATCAGACCTATACCATCACCCGCCAGATGAACGGCGCTGTATCCGAGACATCCGCCGAGCTTTGGGTCGCGGACACGCGCGTGTGCGCTGTCCTGACGACCGCCAGCGGGGAAAAGCATATCCTGACCGACGGCGAGACGCTCTATGTCTGGTACGCCGGGGATGAAACGGTACGCACGCTTGCGGCCTCCCAGGACGCGACGATGGACGAGCTGATCGGTATCCCGACCTATGAACAGGTCGGAGCCATGCCGCCCGCCTCCATCACCGACGGCGAATTCATCACCGACGACCGCTATGATTCCGGCCAGCAGATCTTCGCCGCCTCGGAGGAGGGGACTGTCCGCCGCGAATGCTGGATCAGCCTCAGCTACGGCCTTCTGACCGAAAGCATCCTCAAATCCGGCGGCGAAACGATTTATGACGCCATCCAGACCGGACTCGAGATTTTGGCCGCCGGAGACGAGACGTTTGAAGACGTCTTCACCCTCCCGGACGGAACTGTCCCGTTCCAAGAGTAAGCGGCACCCCGAGGCTCCCCTTTCAAGGGGAGCTGGCGCGCAGCGCCTGAGAGGTTGCGGCAGGCAGCAGCGAGAAGCGGAAATCCAATGCGAATCCGTAGGCACCTGCCCATTTAACTGTAGGGGCCGATGCCCACATCGGCCCGGCAGAATGCACCGATTTTACGGGGATCTCCGGCGAAGTCGTAACTTCCCAACGGGCCGATGTGGGCATCGGCCCCTACAATCCGGTCAACAGAATTGCTACAGAAATCGAAGCAGCATTCATTTCCTCAGAAAAACCTTACGACAGCAAAAATGCTGCCGCCGTTAAAATGACCGACAGCTGATCCTCCTCCTCGCCGTCCACGACGAGCAGCAGCAGGATCAGCAGCATCAGAAGATCCCCCGTATCAATGCTGCGCGGCAGCAGCCGCGACAGAAATCCGCCATGCTCCGCCGTACAGGGCGGGGCAGGAGGCGGCGGAGGCGGGGGAGCAGGCGGCACGCACACAGGCTCCGGAGGCGGAGCGGGCGCAGCCGCCTGCGGCTCCGCGCCGACGCGTGTCGGATGATAGACGCCTGCGGCGTCCGGTATGTAGCGGTTATACATCATGGCGTCTCCTTTGCTCCGGGACCTCTGCCCCGGTTTTTCAGAGCCAGACTTGCAAGACTTGCCAGCCGCGCCGCATACAGCGCCCGGTCGATCTTTTCCTGCCGCTCCTTGCGCAGAAAAGGCTTCAGCGCCAGCAGCAGCGCTTCCTGCCTTTTGTCCATTTTTCCCGCCTGCCGCAGCATTGCGGCGGCAGGCTCCGGCAGCGGCTGCTGCTGAAAAACGGCCTGCACCGGCTTCGGCTCCGATTCCGAGGGGTCCGGCACGGGCGCGCGCTCCGGCTGCGCCTGCGGCACGGAAAAGCCCATCGATCCGGCCAGCTCCCGCAGCTCCTGCAGCTGCGCGGGATCATCCAATACGGCGCGCAGCGCGCGCTCCAGCTCATCCATTGAGCTTCCTCAACAGCGCCTGTGCCTGCTCTGTGTTCAGGACAGGCCGCAGAAGCTCCATCGCCCGTGCGTGGTCGCCCTGCTTTGCCGCGTCAGCGGCCTGACGCAGCCGCTCTCCGCCGCCTGACGCCAGCAGCGCCAGCAGCTGCCGTCCCTCCGCAGACCCCAATACGCGCCGGAGCTGCTCCGGGGAAAACGAATGTTCCATCCAGCTACCCCCTCCGTTCTTAAGTAACCGCTGATGCAATCGGTTACTCAACCCGATTCTTCCTTATCATATGCGCCCCGCGCATGAAAGTGAACGATATGAAGCTTCTGATTTTGTCGGATACGCACCGGAGCCTCGGCTTCGCGTACGACGCCATAGAAAAAGAACACCCGGACGCGGTTGTGCATCTGGGCGACCATCTGACCGACGCCGAGGAGTTATCCTTCGCCTGTCAGGAACCGGATTTCTATTATGTGCCCGGCAACTGCGACTATGCCCCGGCGGTTCCGCAGAGCCTGACGCTGGAGCTTGACGGCGTGCGCATTTTTGTGACCCACGGCCATCTCTACGGCGTCAAGCGCGATCTGACCGCGCTTGCGGGCGCGGCGAAGGACGCGGGCGCGCGGCTTGCGCTCTTCGGCCATACCCACATCCAGCACCTGGAGGAGCGCGGCGGCATCACGCTCCTGAACCCCGGCACGGCCGGGCGCTTCGGCCACAGCGGATACGCCGTGGTCGAGATCAAGGACGGCGCGTTTTCCTGCCGTCTGGAAACGGATACGGAGTGATTTTTTATGATTTTAGCGATCGATATCGGCAATACCAACATCGTGCTCGGCTGTATGGAGCACGACCGCATTCTCGTCGAGGCCCGCATGGCGACCGACCTGCTCAAGACCTCCGACCAGTACTGCGTGGAACTCAAAAATCTTTTGAATCTTTATGAGATTGATCCGAAGAGCGTCGAGGGCGTCATTATCTCGTCTGTCGTACCGCCGGTCCTCAATTCCTGCAAAACCGCCGTGCGCAAGCTGACCGGCAAAACGCCGATGATCGTCGGCCCGGGCATCAAAACGGGACTCAATATCCAGATGGAGAACCCGGCTCAGATCGGCAGTGATCTGATCGTCGCCGCTGTCGCCGCACTTAGCCGTTTTAAACCGCCTCTCATCATCGTTGACATGGGTACAGCCACGACCATGACGGCCATCGATAAAAACGGCACCTACGTCGGCGGCTGCATCAGCCCCGGCCCGAAGCTCTCCGCCGAGTCGCTCTCTACACGCACGGCGCAGCTGCCTGCCATCAGTCTGGAAAGCCCGAAAAAGGCTATCGGCAAAAACACCGTCGATGCCATGCGCAGCGGTGTGATGCTCGGCTCCGCCTGTATGGTTGACGGCATGATCGACCGGATGGAGGAAGAACTCGGCGGCGGCGTGACTGTCGTTGCAACAGGCGGCATTGCGCGCTTTGTCCTTCCAATGTGCCGCCGCAGAATCGAATACGACCGCGACCTTCTTCTGAAGGGTCTATCTATCCTCTATGAAAATAACCGCAGAGAGAAGTGAATTCATGTGCAGACGAATCTCAATGCGCAGTGTGTTCTTCCTTCAAAAACGCTCGCGCGGTTTTTGAAAACCGCCGTGACGCCCCTGTTTTTATACGATGAAAAGAGTCTCGTGCAGGCAGCGCAGGCTCTTTTCCACGCATTTTCCGACTGCAACGGATTCTTGCCGCGCTTTGCCATCCGCATGAATCCGAATCCCACGGTTCTGCAAATTCTGCGCAGCTGCGGCTGCGGCGTGCTTTGCAGGAGCCTTGCGGAGCTGGAGCTTGCCGCCCGGTGCGGCTTCCATGGCAGGAAAATCGCCTATGAGCCGTCGATCCGCAGCGCGGAAGCGGAGAAAGCTGCGCATACGCTCGGCGCAGTTTTCGTGCTGGACGGAGCCGAGCTGCTGCCCGAAGCAATGCCGGAGGCCGTAATTCTGCTCCTGCGGCAGCAGGGCCAGCTCCGCTTCGGCGCGAAGCCTGTGACAGGCGTCCCGGCCTCCTATGCCGGGATGGAACGCGAAGCGCTCCTGCGCACGGCGGAATGCCTGCGCGCAGGCGGCGTAGGCTGGCTTGGCCTCGGTATGCGGCTGGGCGAGCTGTGCATGGACGAGGACTTCTATCCCGCTATCTTCGCCCA
>OMDO01000496.1_pt1 | contig 25637 bp, 23 predicted proteins | sample 1674051 | NCBI WGS metagenome assembly OMDO01 (sample SAMEA103958138, study PRJEB25191) | human gut metagenome | biome: human-associated habitat [ENVO:00009003]; feature: intestine environment [ENVO:2100002]; material: feces | place: Germany | collected 2013/2015 | reverse complement strand
TCTCTTTCTTTTACAGTGTAATTAAAATACCGCAAGGTTTTTGTCTCATTTGCGGAGAGTCGGATTATACTCGAAACAGATCATTTAGTTTTTGAGCGATATTTGAAGAGTCACATATCGTTTCTATTCCTAACTCCCTCCCACGCTGAATCTCCATATCGTTTTGGGAAGCAGCACTCGAATCAACAAGCAATACCGGTATCGTGTTGATTCCGAACGTTTTTGGCAGCGTGTACAGCTTGTGATAGAATTCGTGACTTATGGCATTTGTCGCCTTGCACTCAACTGTTAAGGTTTGGAACCCTTTCGTCAAAACCACATCTATTTCATTTTTCGTTCCGTGCTCTTCGCTCCATGTTACTTCAACACCCATGCTTACGTCGTCAAAAAAGCCGGATTTTAAAGCTTCATAATATGTATAGGTAGATTATAATGGGAAAGAAGATAGTTATTAAACTTATTAGATTTTATCAACTGGTGCTGTCGCCATATAAAGGAAGAAGTTACTGTAATTATGTTCCTTCGTGTTCCCAGTATGCAGTAGAAGCTATAGATATGTATGGAGTTGTATTAGGTGGATGGTTGGCATTTAAAAGAATATTAAGATGTAATCCTTTTCATAAGGGAGGATTTGATCCTGTACCTATTGGTAAATATAAAAGAAAAAGATTACATTAATAACCAGGAGGTTCGATTTGTTTAATGCAATTATTATGCCAATAGCTAAGGTGTTAGGTTATATATTTAACCTTTTGTTTGAAGCTTTGAGCTTTTTACACATTGGAAATGTAGCTGTTGCAATCGTATTATTTACAATTATTGTTAAGCTTTGTATGCTTCCACTTAGTATTAAACAGCAGAAGCTTACTAAGCTTAATGCAGTAATGAGTCCGGAAATTAAGGCAATTAATGCCAAATATAAGGACAAAAGAAATGATCAGAATGCAATGATGAAGATGCAGGAAGAGACTAAGGCTGTATATGAGAAGTATGGCGTTTCACAGATGGGTGGATGCATACAGATGCTTATACAGATGCCTATCCTTTTGGCATTATACCAGGTATTCAGATTTATCCCTCTTTATATTTCACAGTTAAAGAACTTATTTATAGCATTTCTTAAAGATAACGGCGGTATTATGGCTATTGATGGTTATGCAGATACTATGAAGCAGTTCGGTGAGAATATAGACTGGACTAATGTTGATACAGCAATCACAGAGATTAATAAGTTCAGTGCTGATAAGTGGGAAGCTTTAAGAAATGCTTTCCCTGCATTTAGCGATACAATAGCTAACAGCCACGCAAGTCTTGAACATATGAATACATTTTTGGGTATTAATATGTCACAGGAACCAGGATTTGGATTTACACTTGCAATTCTTATACCTATCCTTGCTGGTGTAACACAGTTTATAAGTGTAAAGGTTGCTCAGGCTGGACAGAATACAGAAGTTGATGACGATAACCCAATGGCAGCATCAATGAAGATGACAATGTACATTATGCCATTGATGTCAGCATTTATCGCAATTTCAGTACCAGCAGGTCTTGGTCTTTACTGGATAGCTACAGCAGTTGTTCAGACAATTATTACTGTATTTATCAATCGTTACTATGACAAGCTTGGTGCGGACGAGATTGTAAAACGTAATGTAGAAAAGCGTAATAAGAAGCGTGCGAAGAAGGGTCTTCCACCAGAAAAGATAGCTAAAAATGCTACAACAAGCACTAAGAATATGTCTGCCAGCAGAGAAAAGGCTGTAAAGTCTTTAGAGCAGATTAAGGCTGAGAATGAAAAGAAGGTTCAGGAAATAAAAGAATCATCTAAGTATTATAAGACAGCTAAGCCAGGAAGCCTTGCAGAAAAGGCTGGAATGGTTGCCAAGTATAATGAGAAGAATACTAAGAATGGCGGCAAGAAGAATTAGTGTATACAGAGCAGATTAAAAAAGTAACAGACAATATTTTATAATTAGATAGTGAGGGCAAAACAATGGAATATATTGAAGTTACAGGTAGGACAATAGATGACGCACTTACTAATGCGTGTCTTAAGCTTGAAACAACAAGCGATAACATTGAATATGAAGTTATTGAAAAAGGAAGCAACGGTTTATTCGGTATTTTTAATTCAAAGCCAACAAAGATTAAGGCAAGAGTTAAGGTTGGTGTAAGTTCAGTAGATGATGAATTTAGCAAGTTAGAAGCTAAAGAAAAGAAGTCAATTGATGACACAATCAAGAGTGAGATTAAGGCCGAATCTAAGAAAGAAGTTGTTAAAGAGACAGAAAAGGCTGTTAAGAAAGAAACAGCTCCTAAGGCAGATAATTCAAAGGTAAGTGCAACACAGGCAGTTAATGCCAGTGAAGAAGATTTAGAAGAAAAAGCTAACAACAATGAACCAAGACCAGTATTATCTAATGAAGAAATCGAATCAAGAATAAGAACATTTCTTGGTGATATGTTCAGTGCAATGGATATTCCGGTTGAAGTAAAGATAACATTCGATACAGAAGAAGAATGTGTCAATGTTGAACTTATTGGCGAGAATATGGGACTTCTTATCGGTAAGAGAGGACAGACACTTGACTCAATCCAGTATCTTACAAGTCTTGTACTTAACAAGGGTAAAGAAAAGTATGTAAGAATTAAGGTTGATACAGAGAATTACAGACAGAGAAGAAAAGATACTCTTGAATCACTTGCAAAGAATATTGCATACAAGGTTAAGAGAAGCAGAAGACCTGTTTCACTTGAGCCTATGAACCCATATGAAAGAAGAATTATCCATTCAGCACTTCAGGCAGATAAGTTTGTTTCTACAAGAAGTGAGGGTGAAGAACCTTTCAGACATGTTGTTGTTTATCTTGAAAGAGAGAATAATAACAGATATAACAGATAATTAGATATATGATTTTATTAAATGCTGTGGTATTATTATCACAGCATTTTTTATATGGAGGATGGAAATGGAGGATACAATAGCAGCTATATCTACAAGTACAGTGTCAAGCGGTGGAATTAGTATTGTAAGAATAAGCGGTCCTGATGCAATTATTATTGGAGATAAAGTTTTTAAGTCAAAAAAGAATATTAAGCTTGCAAATGTACAGAGTCATACGGTACATTTTGGAAATATATGTGATAACGGTAATGAAATTGATGAAGCACTTGTAATTGTAATGAAAGCTCCTAACACTTATACAAGAGAGAATATTGTTGAGATTGACTGTCATGGCGGTATTCTTGTTACTAAGAAGGTGTTAGAGGCGGTACTTAACGCTGGTGCAAGGCTTGCAGAGCCTGGTGAATTTACAAAGAGAGCATTTCTTAATGGAAGAATTGACATGTCACAGGCGGAGGCTGTTATTGATATTATTAATGCAAAGAATGATTATGCTCTGAAGTCATCTGTTAATCAGTTAGATGGTAAGTTATCTGAAAAGATTAAGAATATAAGAGAGATAATATTGAATAATGTTGCATTTATTGAGGCTGCACTTGATGATCCAGAACATTTTGATATAGATGCTAATGTAGATAACCTTAAAAATGATGTGGAAAACTGTCTTAATAATGTGGATAACTTGTTAAAAACATGCGATAATGGCAGAATCATGCATGATGGCGTGCGTACAGTCATTTTGGGGAAAACTAATGCAGGAAAGTCAAGCCTGCTTAATGTACTTGCAAGAGAAGAGAGAGCAATTGTTACTGATATAGAAGGAACTACGAGAGATACTCTTGAAGAAATGATTAATCTGTCTGGAATTACTCTTAATCTTATTGATACTGCAGGAATCAGAAAAACTGATGATGTTGTTGAAAGCATTGGGGTTAATAAGGCTAAGAAGCTTGCAGAAATCGCTGATCTTGTAATATATGTAGTTGATTCTTCAAGAGTACTTGATGATAATGATTATGAGATTATGGAACTTATCAAGGATAAGAAGGTTCTTGTAATACTTAATAAAGCTGATCTTGCACAGGTTACAACAGCAGAAGATATTAAGAAAATAATGAATTGTGAGACAGTTACTATATCTGCAAAGCAGGAAACAGGAATTGAAGAACTTGAGGAAACTGTTAAGAATATGTTCTTTAATGGTGAAGTTAAGTTCAATGAAGATGTATATATTACAAGTACAAGACATAAAGAACTTTTAAAGAAGGCTGAGAACAGCTTAAAGCTTGTACTTGATGGAATTGATAACATGGTAAGTGAAGATTTCCTTACTATTGATTTAATGGCTGCATATGAGAATCTTGGTCTTATAATAGGAGAAGAGATTGAAGATGACCTTGCCAACAGAATTTTTTCAAAGTTCTGTATGGGTAAGTAATGCAGGTTGATAAGGAGAAGTAATATGCCTAATATTAGAGAAGAATATGATGTTGTAGTAGTAGGTGCCGGTCACGCAGGCTGTGAGGCTGCTCTTGCTGCTGCAAGAATGGGACTTGAAACAATTATATTTACAGTAAGCGTTGAAAGTATAGCAATGATGCCTTGTAATCCTAATATAGGAGGAAGTTCTAAGGGACATCTTGTAAGAGAAATAGATGCTCTTGGTGGCGAGATGGGAAAGAATATAGATGCTACATTTATACAGTCAAAGATGTTAAATGCATCAAAAGGCCCTGCGGTTCATTCACTCCGTGCACAGGCTGACAAGTCCGATTACAGCAGAAGAATGAGAAATGTGCTTGAGAATACTGAGCATCTGCACATAAGACAGGCAGAGGTTTCAGAGATTATTGTTAATGATGGAAAAATTGGTGGTGTAAAGACTGTTTCGGGTGCAGAATACATAGCTAAGGCAGTTGTTTTATGTACAGGAGTATATCTTAAGGCAAGATGTATATATGGTGATGTAAGTTATCATACAGGTCCTAACGGATTACAGGCTGCCAATCATCTTACACAGTCACTTATTGATAATGGAATTGAAGTGAGAAGATTCAAGACGGGTACACCTGCCAGAGTTGATAAAAGGTCAGTGGATTTTTCTAAGATGACAGAGCAGTTCGGTGATAAGAGAGTTGTGCCATTTTCATTTGAAACAGACCCTGAGAGCATACAGAAAGATCAGGTAAGCTGCTGGCTTACATATACTAATGAAGAGACACACAAAATTATTATGGATAATCTTGACCGTTCACCTCTTTATTCAGGAGATATCCACGGAACAGGTCCAAGATACTGTCCATCAATTGAGGATAAGGTTGTAAGATTTGCAGACAAAGACAGACATCAGGTATTCATTGAGCCAGAGGGCTTGTATACTAATGAAATGTATCTTGGTGGAATGAGCAGTTCAATGCCTGAGGATGTGCAGTATGCAATGTATAGAACAGTTCCTGGTCTTGAGAATGTCCGAATCGTAAGAAATGCTTATGCTATTGAGTATGACTGCATTAACGCTGTTCAGTTAAAGTCTTCTCTTGAATTCAAGAAGATTGAAGGATTATTTGCTGGTGGACAGTTTAATGGAAGCTCAGGATATGAGGAAGCTGCTGCACAGGGAATTGTCGCGGGTATCAATGCGGCACTTTTCGTTAAGAAGGAAGAACCACTTATACTTGACCGTTCAGAAAGTTATATAGGAGTTCTTATAGATGACCTTGTAACTAAGGAAACAGCAGAGCCTTACAGAATGATGACAAGCCGTGCAGAGTACAGACTTATATTAAGACAGGATAATGCAGATATAAGACTTACTAAATATGGTTACAGAGTCGGACTTATAAGCGAAGAAAGAATGAACCGCCTTACCCGCAAGATTCAGCTTATAGATGAAGAAATTGAGCGTGTTAAGTCAGTTAATATAGGAACTGGAAGTGAAGTACAGAAGGTACTTACAGATAACGGAAGTACAGAGCTTACAACAGGTGCTACACTTGCAGAACTTATAAGAAGACCGGAGCTTTCATATGATGTTCTTGCTCCAATTGATAAGCACAGACCAGAGTTGCCTTATGATGTATGTGAGCAGGTTAATATTAATCTGAAATACGAGGGATATATAGACAGACAGTTAAGACAGGTTGAACATTTTAAAAAGCTTGAAAATAAGCTTATACCAGACAGCCTTGATTACTTAGAAATAAGCGGATTAAGAAAAGAGGCTATGCAGAAGCTTGATAAATTCAGACCTCGTTCAATTGGACAGGCTTCAAGAATATCAGGTGTTTCGCCTGCTGATATATCAGTGCTTCTTGTTTACCTGGAGTCTCTTAGAAGAAAGCATTAATCATTGATAAGGAGAAATGTATGATAAATGAAACATTTAAGAATAATCTGAATTCTATAGGTGTTGAGCTTACAGACAGACAGTACGAGCAGTTTGATATGTATTATAAGCTGCTGGTTGAATGGAATAGCTTTATGAATCTTACTGGAATTACAGATTACGAAGAAGTTCTTTTAAAGCATTATGTTGACAGTCTCGTGTTAGATATTGAAAAAATCGGACATAATAAGAAAGAGATTTCTCTTATTGATGTTGGAACAGGTGCTGGTTTTCCGGGGATTCCGTTAAAAATAGCACATCCACAGCTTAATGTAGTTCTGCTTGATTCACTTAATAAAAGAGTAAAGTTTCTTAATCAGGTAATAGAAGAACTTGGACTTACAGGAATAGAAACAGTTCATTCAAGAGCAGAGGATGGTGGAAGAAATAATGACTTAAGAGAACATTTTGATGTAAGTGTTTCTCGTGCTGTTGCTAACTTAGCAACTCTTGTGGAATATAACCTTCCATTCGTAAAGGTTGGTGGATATTTCGTGGCATATAAGTCAGGAGATATTGATGAAGAATTAGTAAATGCTAAGAAAGCAGTCAGTGTTCTTGGCGGAACGATAGAAGAAGTGAAGAAATTCCAGCTTCCTGGTACTGATATTGACCGTTCTTTAGTATATATCAAGAAGTTTAAGCCTACATCTGGAAAGTTTCCAAGAAAAGCGGGACTTCCTTCTAAAGAACCAGTTGCGTAAGCAGTATGTATACACAATATAGTATAAAGAAAACCCATATTATTCACATAAAATGATTAGTAAATCATCATATTGTGGATAATATGGGTTTATTTTTGGTTAACTGTTGATTATCAGTATATCATAAAAATACCTCATAATGGATAACTAATTAAGAAAAATCTCAGCCTGTCTTACGAATTCAGCCGGCTGTTCAACCTGTGGAAGCTTCTTGGCATCCTGAATCATAACATTTTCAATTGCTGGATTGATATGGATATATTCATCAATAACGTCATTATTATTGTGCATACCGTTAATCATGTATATACAGTTATCAAGCTCAGAAAGTGATTTTGAGATAGTAACAGTAGTAAAGTTACATTCAGTGCTGATAAACAGATATTTGGCTGAAGCATCACCAAGATGTGCATTCTCATGGCATGCATTGATATAATCAGCCGGAATTCTTCCATCTATAAAATTTTTTGAAAGAAGCTTTCTAAGAGATGGTCTGTTAAACAGAATGTTGTATACAGAAGTTCCAATAACAGGCACATTTAAAATGTGTCTTCTTATTCTACTTAAGTTATCAGGCCCTTTAAGAGCATCTTCAACTGATAAAGGAGAAACAAGAATAATCTTATTAAACAGTGCATGATTATTAAATGCAGCCATTATCACAATTGGTGTTGAGCCTGCTGTAGCAACAACATCAGTCTTGGAACGAATAACATTGAGCACGAAATCATTGATAAGCTGTGTATACATAAATGTTGTATAAGTAAGATTAGGTTTATCAGAATGACCACATCCCAATAAATCAATAGCGTAAACCTTGTGATTCTTAGCAAAACTGTTTATAGTCTGTTCCCATTCGTAGCTTGAACTGTAAGAATTAAGATCGTGTATAAGTAAAAGTGGAGAACCTGAGCCGGCAGTTATATATGCAATATTGCCGAACTTCCACTGATAATTGCTTCTTATTCTTTTACCTGTATAATTATTAGCGGTAGATGATTTGAATATTATGCTGTTAATCAGGTGTGTAGTAGTAATAACAGCAGTTCCCATACCTACTGCCAGTCCTATTTTTTGCCATTTATTCATAATAGATGCCTCCTGAAATTTCCGAAAGAAAATGTTCTAACGCACTTTTAGATAAAATTATTATATTCCATTATTTTGTGTGTGGCAATCATTAATTTATGTTAATGTATCATCTAAAATACAAATTATTAGAACTTTTTAAGATGTTTTTATATAAATTAGTACTTTATCGTAAAAAAGTACTTTATTTATTGGAATTAATAGAGTATTATCATCTTAAAAGTTTCTAAAATATCTTATTATGAATTATTATTTTAAGGGTAATAAATAAAGTATCTATATAATATTTAATATTAATTAATGATATACAAACTGAGAATGGAGTTAGTAATATAATGTCAAATTTATGTAAACAGTATGTTGAAAATGAATTAAATTGTTATAAGAAAAAATTATATGATATTACTAATGAAATTCATTCAACAGAGATTGAGCTAAAAACTGTTGATAATAATCTTATTAAGTTAAATAAAGAAAAAGACTGGTCAGAAGATATATTTCATTCATTGATTTCATTAAAACAAACTGATAATATTAGGTTACAAACATTACAGGATTCAAAATATGAATTGAATAATAAAATTAATTTCTTAAATAATCAGAAAAACGATGTTGAAACTAAAATTGAAGAACTTATTAATATTTTAAGAGATGATGATTCAAATGTTTCACGTGAAACAATGAGTGATTCTATACATGATAATGTCAAACTAATTGATTTTATTGAACTTGACCGAAAACGTATATCAAGAGATATTCATGACAGTGTTGTGCAGAATCTTACAGCGTTAATACATAAACAGGAATTTATATCTCAAATTATTAATACTGATATTACAAGATCAAAACTCGAAATTAACAATTCAGTTGTATTGATAAAAGAATCAATTAATGAATTGAGAAATATAATATATGAATTAAGACCAATGAGTGTTGATGATCTTGGATTTAAGAATGCTATTATGAATATGATTGATAAATTTAATAGAGAAAGTAATGTAATTACATATTATTCATCAGTTAATTTTGATGATGAATTAAGTATCGATTCAAATCTTATTATATCAATACTTCGAATTATAAATGAATTAAATAGTAATGCAATTAAATATTCTAACGGGACAGAAATTATAATTAACGTTACTCTTAAAGATAACAATGTTATTATTGAATTTAAGGATAATGGAAAAGGATTTGATTATTATAATACTGTTTATGATAGAAATAAAAATTCTGGATTTGGATTAACAATGTTAAAAGAACGAGTTGCATTATTAAATGGAAATATTAAATATATATATGATAATGGTTCGGATTTTTTTATAGAAATACCAGTTTGGTAAGAAAGGGGTGTAATTATGGCGGTTAATATATTATTAGCTGATGACCATAGAATGGTAAGAGAAGGTTTAAAACAACTTTTAGAAACTGATTCAGAGATAAATGTTGTGGCAGAAGCAGGAGATGGGTATGAATGTCTCAATCTTACTAATAAGACAAAACCTGATATTGTTTTATTGGATATTAATATGCCTAATATGGATGGAATTCAGGTTCTTAATATAATGAAACAACAAAAAATGTTATGCAAGGTTATTGTACTTACAATACATAATGAAATTGAATATCTGGTTAAAGCATTAGAAATTGGATGTGACGGATTTATATTAAAAGATTCTGATTTTGATACATTAAAGAAAGCTATATTTTCTGTTTATTCTGGTGAAACATATATTGAACCTTCTCTTATGCCATTACTTAATTCCAGTCTTGCAGAAAGAGATGTATTAAAAGAAAAAGTATCAGATCTTACAAGACGAGAGATGGAAGTGTTGAAAATGATTGCATCTGGTGCATTTAATAAAGAAATCGCATTGACACTTAATATAAGTGAAAGAACAGTAAAAAATCATGTATCTAACATATTTAAGAAAATAGGTGTTTCTGATAGAACACAGGCTGCAGTGTTTGCAATAAAGAATAATATAATTAGTATAAAATAGTTTAACAATTAATATTACTTATTATGATTGAATAAAAATATGAGATGATATATATATTTCAAAATAGAAATATATATATCATTTTTTTATGTTTCACGTGAAACATAAAAAATATAATTTATTATAACATATTGTAATAATGTGTGCTATAATAAAAAAGATAAAAAGTTATTTATTAAATAAAATGATATGAGATTATGTTTCACGTGAAACATAGAACATATGGAATAAGAGGGTAATGTGGGAAGAATAATTGCAATAGCAAATCAGAAAGGTGGAGTTGGTAAAACAACAACAGCAATAAATTTGGCAGCATGTCTTGCAGAAGCTGGACAGAAGATTCTTATAATAGATATTGATCCACAGGGAAATACGACAAGTGGTTTTGGATTATCTAAGACAGACATTGAAAAAACAGTTTATGAGGTATTATTGGGAGAATGTAATATTAAAGATGCAATAGTAGAAAATATAATTGATAATCTTGATATACTTCCATCTAATGTGAATCTTGCAGGTGCAGAGATTGATTTAATTGACGTAGATAATAGAGAGTATATTTTAAAAGAAAGTATATTAGAAGTAAGAGACAGATATGATTATATTATACTTGATTGTCCTCCTTCATTAAGTATGCTTACTGTTAATGCAATGACGGCAGCTGATACTGTTCTGGTTCCAATTCAATGTGAATATTATGCATTAGAGGGATTAACACAGCTTATACATACGATTAATCTTGTAAAGAAAAAACTAAATCCACAACTTGAACTTGAAGGTGTGGTATTTACAATGTATGATTCAAGAACAAATCTGTCATTACAAGTAGTCGAAAATGTTAAGGATAATCTTAAACAAAATATTTACAAAACAATTATACCAAGAAATATTCGTCTGGCAGAAGCACCAAGTCACGGACTACCAATAAATCTATATGATCCAAAGTCTACTGGTGCAGAAAGTTACAGGTTATTAGCGGAAGAAGTAATGGGAAGAGAAGAATAAATATAATGGAGGATTGTAATAGTATGCCAACAAAGAACACTAAAACAAGTAAATCAAGAGGATTGGGAAAAGGCATTGGTAATCTGTTTCAGGAAGAAGATACTAATGATCAGAAAGTAGTTGTTAAGGAAGTGGTAAAAGAGGTTGTTAAAGAAGTTCCGGTTCCGGCAGAAACTAAATTAAAGATTTCTCAGATTGAGCCTAACAAGAATCAGCCAAGAAAAGCATTTGATGAGGATGCACTTATAGAACTTTCAGAATCAATAAAACAGTATGGAGTGTTACAGCCACTTCTTGTTAAAAAGATGGATAAAAATTATCAGATTATAGCTGGTGAAAGAAGATTCAGAGCTGCAAGACTTGCGGGTGTTAAAGAAGTACCGGTTATTATTAAGGACTATTCATCACAGGAGGTTATGGAGATAGCTCTTATTGAGAATATACAGAGAGAAGATCTTAATCCAATAGAAGAAGCACTTGCATATCAGCAGCTTATTAAAGATTATAGATTAAAACAGGATGAAGTTGCAGAAAAGGTGGCAAAATCAAGAACCGCAATTACAAATTCGTTGAGATTATTAAAGCTGGATGAAAGAGTTCAGGAAATGGTAATCGAAGGAAAATTAAGTAGTGGTCATGCAAGAGCAATTATTAGTATTGAAGATAAAGAAAAACAATACATGGTTGCACAGAAGATATTTGACGAAAAACTCAATGTGCGAGATGTTGAAAAACTTGTTAAAAATATTGATAAGTTAGATAAATCTGTGGAAAAGACAAAGCCAGAAAATGATTTTGTATATAGAGATTTTGAAGAAAAATTGAAGAAAATCATGGGTACACAAGTAGTTATCAAAAATAAGAATAATAACAAGGGTAAAATTGAAATTCAGTATTATTCACAGGCAGAGCTTGAAAGAATATATGATATGTTAAAGAAAATTAATGAATAATTAAGTATATATATAATGTATACTATATAACTAATTTAATAATATATTAATAAGCTAATATACAGAAAGGAAAAATTATGTTAGATGTATTTGGATTATTTAAAGTGGACACACTTTATGTAGTTATAGGTCTGCTTGTAATAACAATTGCAGCAATAGTTCTTGCAATTGTTGCAATATGCAAGGCTTGTGCTATGACGAAAAAGTATGAGATGATGATGGAAGGCTCTGATGGAAAGAGCATGGAGAAAATGGTCAGAAAATATACCGATGACATTATCAATCTTCAGAAGACAAGTGAAGATAATACAGAAGCTATTAAGGACATATATGAAAAGATGCAGTTTACATTCCAGAAGGTTGGTGTTAATAAGTATGATGCATTCCATGAAATGGGTGGAAAGTTAAGCTTTGCGCTATGTATGCTTGATAAGAAAGACAATGGATACGTTGTAAATGTAATGCACAGCAATGATGGCTGTTTTGCTTATATTAAGGAAATAGTTAATGGAAAGTCTTATATTGAACTTGGTAAAGAAGAGGAGAAAGCTGTTAAGCAGGCACTGGTCGGACGTATGGGAGACGAAGAATTAAGTAAAGAAATTAACGATTTAATGCAGAAAGACAAAATGTAATTGAAAATATACAGAAAAAGGTGCATAATAGCATTTGGTAAATTTGATAAAATAGTGTCAATGATAGGACACGGAAATGAGGAGTAATGTTAGATTTAAAATTTGTCAGAGAAAACCCGGATATTGTAAAACAGAATATTAAGAATAAATTTCAGGACAGAAAGCTTCCACTTGTAGATGAAGTAATTGAGCTTGATGCTAAAGCTCGTGCAACACAGACAGAAGCTGATGAATTAAGAGCAAACAGGAACAAGCTTTCTAAGCAGATAGGTGCTCTTATGGCACAGGGAAAGAAGGAAGAGGCAGAGGCAGTTAAGGCACAGGTAAGTGCAGATGCAGCAAAACTTGCTGAATTAGAGGCTTCTGAAAAGGAACTTAATGAAAAGGTTAATAAGATTATGATGACTATTCCTAACATCATAGATCCTAGTGTACCAATCGGAAAAGATGACAGCGAGAATGTTGAAATTGAGAAGTTTGGTGAGCCTGTAGTTCCTGATTTTGAAGTACCATATCATACAGATATTATGGAAAGATTCAACGGAATCGATATGGATGCAGCTGGTAAGGTTGCTGGTAATGGTTTTTATTACCTTATGGGAGATATTGCAAGACTTCATTCAGCAATTATCTCATATGCAAGAGATTTCATGATTGACAGAGGGTTCACATACTGTATTCCTCCTTATATGATAAGAAGTAATGTAGTTACCGGTGTTATGAGCTTTGATGAAATGGATGCCATGATGTATAAGATAGAAGGTGAAGATCTTTACCTTATTGGAACAAGCGAACATTCAATGATTGGTAAGTTTATTGACACAATTACACCTGAGGAAGAGCTTCCTAAGACACTTACAAGCTATTCTCCATGTTTCAGAAAGGAGAAGGGTGCACATGGTATCGAGGAAAGAGGTGTATATAGAATCCACCAGTTCGAGAAGCAGGAAATGATTGTTGTATGCAAACCAGAAGATAGCAAGATGTGGTTTGATAAATTATGGCAGAATACAGTAGATTTCTTCAGAACAATGGATATTCCAGTAAGAACACTTGAGTGCTGTTCAGGAGATTTAGCTGACCTTAAGGTTAAGTCTATTGATGTTGAAGCATGGTCACCAAGACAGAAGAAGTACTTCGAGGTTGGTTCATGTTCTAATTTAGGAGATGCTCAGGCAAGAAGACTTAAGATAAGAGTTCAGGGTAAGGACAAGAACAAGTACTTTGCACATACGCTTAACAACACATGTGTTGCACCTCCAAGAATGCTTATTGCTTTCCTTGAGAATAACCTTCAGGCAGATGGAAGAGTTCTTATTCCAGAAGCTCTTCGTATGTACATGGGTGGTAAGACAGAATTAGTACCAGTTAAGTAATATGAATACTAAATAGATATTATTAAAAATGTGGATAAAACATATCAAATGAATATGTTTTATCCACATTTGTTTTATGTTATCCACAAATTTTGTGGATAAGTGTGTTGATACTGTGGGAAATCCATTAAAATGCTGTTAAAAACCAGTATTTTAATGTGGAAAACCTTGTTTATATTGGTATGTGGAAAACTTTTACTGGAAATCTACAACATTTATCCACTGATTAAGAAGTTCTTTTTCTTCTCCTTTATTCTTAGTAAGTCTTGCTGCTGCAACTAATGGAAGCCATTCATTAACATATGAACGTTTTGTGTTAGTTAATTCACAGAAAGCACTTATGTACTTTTCAGGAATATCACTCTTGTCACCAAACTGTAATTTGAGAAGTAAAAATGTATTCGCAATATCGGCAGATGCATTACCCTGTGTAGCATGTACCCAGTCAACTGCTGTGATTTCTTTGATATTTCCCTTGGCATCAGCAGTAACAATAATATTATCAGGACAATAATCTCCGTGACAAAGCTTAGTATGATTCTTCATGGAATTAAGCCTTGTAAGAAGTTCATACTTAACGCTGTTATCAAGTTCTTCAATAGAGTTAATCTGGCGGTTCATTTTATCCTTTAATACCAGAAGAAGTGGGTTAGACTTCTTCTGGAAAGATATCTGGTATTCAACCATTTTCTTAATATAATCATCAGCCTTGTCAGGGTATTTTTCAATTAATTGTGTAAGAGTAGGACCTTCAACATATTCACTTGTGATAGACCATTTACCGTCAGTAACAGCAACCTCTAAAAGCTTTGGAATATTAACGCCTGCGTCTTCAACTCTAGAAGTATTAAGAGCTTCATATAAAACATCTGATTTGTTGTAGGTCTTGGCAAAGACCTTAGTAGCTTTGCCATTCTCTACATATACTGATTTTAACTTAGATTTTGCTAAATATTTTTTCATATGACATGTCTTCCTTTCTTAAAATAATAATGATGATTATTTACCATAGTAAGCCTTTAAGTACATGGCTTTCATTTCACTCATAAGAGGATATCTTGGGTTAGCACCAGTACACTGGTCATCAAATGCAGCTTCTGTCATCTCATCAAGAGTTGCAAGGAAGTCTTCCTCTTTAACACCATAATCTGCAATAGTTTTCTTAATTCCTACCTTTGCCTTTAATTCTTCAATAGCCTTGATGAGGTTTTCAAATTTCTCATCATCATCTTTACCCTGAATTCCAAGGAAGTCAGCACACTCAACATAACGTGCTTTGCAATGTGGATACTTATACTGTGAGAATGTTCCCATCTTGGTTGGAACCTCTGCAGCATTGAATCTCATTACATCAGTGATAAGAAGGGCATTAGCAATTCCGTGTGGAAGGTGGTGATATGCACCCAGTTTATGTGCAAGTGAGTGGCACACTCCAAGGAAAGCATTAGCAAAAGCCATACCAGCCATAGTAGAAGCTGTTGCCATCTTTTCTCTTGCAACTGCATCATGTGCACCTAATTCATAAGCTGCTGGAAGATATTCAAATATATTCTTCATAGCCTGTAATGCAAGACCATCTGTATATTCTGTTGCCATAATGGAAGCGTATGCTTCAAGTGCATGTGTAAGTGCATCAATACCAGAAGCTGCTGTAAGTCCCTTAGGCTGATTCATATGCATGTCAGCATCGATAATAGCCATCTTAGGAAGTAATTCATAGTCAGCAAGTGGATATTTCTGACCGGTTGTTTCATCGGTAATAACTGCAAAAGGAGTTACCTCTGAACCTGTTCCAGAAGATGTTGAGATAGCGACAAAGTAAGCTTTCTCACCCATCTTAGGGAATGTGTATATTCTCTTTCTGATATCCATGAAACGCATAGCCATATCAAGGAAGTCTGCCTCAGGATGTTCGTACATAACCCACATAATCTTGGCAGCATCCATTGCAGAACCACCACCAATTGCGATGATTACATCAGGTTCGAAAAGTCTCATAGCAGCTGTACCTTCTTTAGCACATGCAAGTGTTGGATCTGGTGCTACATTATAGAAAGTAGTATGCATGATTCCTAAAGAATCTAACTTATCTGTGACACATTTGGTATAACCATTCTTATAAAGGAACTGGTCAGTAACGATAAATGCTTTCTTCTTACCCATTACAGTTCCAAGTTCATCAAGGGCAACAGGTAAGCAGCCCTTCTTAAAGTAAACCTTCTCAGGTGCTCTAAACCAAAGCATATTCTCTCTCCTCTCAGCGACAGTCTTTACATTAAGCAGATGTTTTACTCCAACGTTCTCAGATACTGAGTTTCCGCCCCAAGAGCCGCATCCAAGTGTAAGAGAAGGAGCCATCTTAAAGTTGTAGAGGTCACCGATTCCACCGTGAGATGAAGGTGTATTGATAAGGCAGCGGCATGTCTTCATTCTTTCAGAGAATTCAGCAATCTTGTCTGCCTGTGTTTCAACATTAATATAAAGAGATGATGTATGACCAAATCCACCATCTGCAATCAGGTGTTCAGCTTTTGAAAGAGCATCTTCAAAATCTTCTGCCTTGTACATTGCAAGGACAGGTGATAACTTTTCATGAGCAAATTCTTCTGAGAGGTCTACAGATGTTACTTCACCGATAAGAATTTTAGTTTCTTCAGGAACAGTAACGCCTGCTAAAGCAGCAATAGTATGGGCTTTTTGACCAACAATCTTCGCATTAAGGGCACCGTTGATAATAATAGTCTTTCTTACCTTTTCTGTCTCGCTCTTATTAAGGAAGTAGCAGCCTCTGTATGCAAATTCTTCTTTAACAGCCTTGTAAACCTTCTTGTCAACAATTACAGACTGTTCAGAAGCACATATCATACCATTGTCAAATGTCTTAGAATGAATAATTGAGTTAACAGCAAGTATTACATCTGCTGATTCATCAATGATAGCAGGAGTATTACCAGCACCTACACCAAGTGCAGGCTTTCCAGAAGAGTAAGCAGCTTTAACCATTCCAGGTCCGCCGGTAGCTAAGATAATATCTGCTTCCTTCATAAGTGTATCTGTAAGCTCAAGGGAAGGAACATCTATCCAGCCAATGATTCCCTCAGGGGCACCTGCTGCAACAGCAGCTTCAAGAACAACCTTAGCTGCTGCAATTGTCGATTTCTTAGCTCGTGGATGTGGGCTTATGATAATACCATTTCTAGTCTTAAGTGAAATAAGAGTTTTGAAAATAGCTGTTGAAGTTGGATTAGTTGTTGGGATTACGGCTGCAACAACTCCAATAGGTTCAGCAACCTTTTTAATTCCATATGCCTTATCCTCTTCAATAACACCACAAGTCTTAGTATCTCTGTAAGCATTATAAATGTATTCAGAGGCATAATGATTCTTGATAACCTTATCTTCTACAATTCCCATACCAGTTTCTTCAACTGCAAGCTTGGCAAGAGGAATTCTTGCTTTATTGGCAGCAAGTGCAGCAGCAGTAAATATCTTATCTACCTGTTCCTGAGTATAAGCTGCGAAGATGCGTTGAGCCTCCCGTACACCGGCAAGCCTTTCTTCAAGAGCTTCGACTGTGTCAACAATTGGGTAATTCTCAGTTAAATTCTTTGACATAACATTTCCTCCATAACTTGATTCGTGCAATATTGATTGATAATAATTTAACAATGTCAATATAACACTAATATAATTATAAGTCAATATTCATTGTAATATTAATTAAAATATGCTATCTTTTACCTAGTAACTGGGGGACTAATAAATCTTTTGTTAAGGATGGAGCGGCTTATGAAACAGGTTAGTGTTGATAATCTTAAAGAAAACGATATATTAGCTTTTCCTATATTGTCGCATTCGGGGACTGTTCTTATTAATTCGGATGTTGCTCTGACAGATGAACTTATTGAAAGAGCAATTAATCTTGGAGTAAGAACTGTATACATAAAAGACGAAAAAGAGGGAATTGTCAGGGAGAATACTTCTGATAGTGATACGGCACGGGAAGAGGAAGAATATCCATACAGACTTGAAGAAACTGCCAATAATTCAAGGCAGATAGTAAAAAAAATATTAGAAAAACACATTTATAAACATAATGAAGAACTTAAGATAATTGTTAATGAGGCACAGAGAATACTTGATACAGTTATTGCAGAGCCGGAGGTTGTGAATAATATTACTGAAATCAGGAATGTAAGTACTGACATGTATACACACTGTATTAATGTATGTACTTTGTCAACAATTATGGCATTAAGGCTTAAAATGAGTAATAAACAGATACATAATATTGCGATGGGAGCAATACTTCATGATATAGGACTCAGATATATTAATGTTCCTTATGTTAATGTTAGTGAGAATAAGATGACTAATAAAGATGCTGTTGAATATAAGAAGCATACTATATTTGGATACAGCTCACTGCAGGACGAGGAATGGCTTCCTGACGTGGCAAAGGAGATTATTCTCTTTCACCATGAAAGAATTGATGGCTCAGGATATCCTTTCCAGCATAAGGGTGACAGGCTTAAATCAGAAGTTAAGCTTGTTTCTATCTGTGATGATTTTGACAGTATGATAAGTGGCATAGGCAGTGAGAAGATGAAGATATATGAAGCTATTGAATACATCAAAGTGCATTCGGGAGTAAAATATGACCCTACAATTGCTTCAAAATTCTTAGACTCAGTTGCTGCATACCCTGTCGGCTGTACAGTTTACACAAGTGATGGCGAAAAAGCTGTAGTTATAAGACAGAATAAGGAAGCTGCTGACAGACCTGTTATAAGAATGACAGAGCATGCAGATGGAACACCTTATACTGAAAATGTAGAGTATAACTTATTAAAGCAGCTTACTATGTTTATAGTAGATACAGAATAGAGCATTGGAGCAGCTATGAATTTATATATAAGAACCCTTGGATTTGATAATATGACATCAGAGGCTGAGGCAAAATTTATAAAAACAGGAATTAGAGAAAGCATAAAAGAAGGATTTGTGATACGCCACGAGAAATTAGATCGTGGCGTTATTATCTTGCGCCTTAGCAACTCAACCGGATTGTATGTGTATGGAAGATATGAAAAGAATGTTTTTAAATATGAGTATTATTTTCCGTTTGTTGTGGGGAAGGCTTTAAGTGACAATGAGGAGATGACTATTGAGAGACATCTTGACAAGGAATCCTATGCAGTTATATGTGATGAATTAAAGACAGGAGTAACGCTTATATTTTATCTTCAGAATGTAATGGATTATCTTGATTATCTGTACAGTGGTAAGGATTTTAATGCGGATGATTTTAATCCTGACAGAAAGAACGAAATTGGTAAAGTACCAATCAGAAACAAAAAGGTGGCACTTACAGGACTGTCGCTAGGTGGAATTATTATGCTTCCGGTGAGAAAGGAAAGAAATTCTAAGAAAAGCAGACAGGATGAAATTGCAAGAAAGAATCTTATTCAGGCTGCAAAGAATGGAGATGAGGATGCAATTGAGAGCCTTACAATTGAAGATATTGATACATACAATGAACTTTCTAACCGTGTCATGAAGGAAGATATATTTACTATAGTAGACTCAACATTTATGCCATGCGGTGTAGAATGTGACCAGTATTCCGTCATAGGAGAGATTCTTGAACTGCGTGAAGAGGAGAATATATACACTGGTGAGAAGATATATATTATGGTTCTTGAATGTAACAGTCTTATTATAACTACAGCAGTTAATAAGGAACATCTGCTTGGAGAACCAGCCATAGGCCGCAGATTCAAAGGACAGATATGGCTTCAGGGAAATGTAAGATTTACTGACTGATATTGTTGTTAAATATATGCTTTCATAATAAATTGTATTTAATATAGAAATTTACATATTATTACAAATGTGGTATTATAATACAAGGCATATAAGAAATCGGAAATGTCAACTAAATATTATTAATTATCAACGAGGAGGGAAAGCTATGAAGTTTTTCAGAAAATTAGGCTTTCAGCTTGTTTTATTTTTCGTTGTTGCCATTACAATTCCTATTGTAATGCTTATGGTAAGTTCAATTACAACAACTTCGTCTTCAATGGAAAATAACATGAAGGTAACAAGTGAGCAGACTTTGAATGAAGCACAGAATCAGTTTACTACATATCTTAAGACTCTGTCGCAGCCGGTAGACCTGCTTACAAGAAAGAATGAAGTAAAGCATCTTGAGGATCAGGGAACATTAAGTGATAATGTTAAGGCAGTAAGAGATTCTCTTATTGCATCAGTTAAGGTTACTAATGGTGCAGAAAGAGCGTTCTTTGCTACTAATACTAATCTTGAGATTACAGGTTGGGGAGAATATAACCCAGAGACTGGTAAGACACTTAGTAAGGGTGGTCTTGAGAATGGTGTAGACAGAACTAAGGAAGTATGGTACACAGATTGTAAAGGTCTTAAGGCAAGAAACAGCATTTATGCTTATTTTTCAAAGCCATATTACAGCAAGGATTTTGATAAGACAATAATTACTGTTTCACAGGAAATTAAGCATTCAGACGGAACGAATTATGGTACTGTGGGTATGCATATTGATTTTTCTGAGATTACAGATTTTGTACAGGGTATCGGACTTCTTAATACAGGATTTGTTGTCCTTGCAGATGAAGATGGTAATATACTTGTTAATAATGATAATAACAAGTATGTAACAGATTCAGTATCAGGACTGAATTGCTGGAGTACAGTTAAAGGTCTTACAGATGCTGATTATGATAAAGCATTTTCATTTGATGAAAACATTAATGGTGAAAAGGTACATGTAGTAACATCTAAGGATGCTGTTACAGGATGGACACTTGTTGGTTTTATCAGTTCTAAAGAAACATCTGCTACAACTAATAAGATGATTAGCAATACTGTTATATTCAGTATTATAGCATTTGTTATTGGAATTGGTATTGCACTTGCAGTTACAGCTTCTATGACTAAGGAGATTAAGAAGGTTTCTGGACATATGAAGGATGTTGCGGGTGGTGATTTAACAGATAGAATTGATGTAAAGAAGAAGAATGAGTTTGGAGACCTTGAGAATAACTTTAACAACATGGTTGAGAACATGGCAGTTCTTATTAAGGGTGTTGAGGAAAAGAGTGGAGTTATAGTAGATGCATCTGCTAAGATTGCAGGAGTATCTAAGTCTACTACAGAGACAGTAGGTCAGGTTTCAGAGGCTATACAGAGTGTTGCAGTTGGTGCATCAGGTCAGGCAGACAGTACACAGACAGCAACACAGGAAGTAGAAAATCTTGCAGACAGATTAAAGGAAACTAAGGCTTATGTAACTGATATCAGTGATATGTCTGTTGAAACACAGAAGTTAAGTAATAAGGGACTTACAATTGTTGATGAACTTATTACTAAGGGACAGCGTTCAATTGATAACTCTAAGATTTCTAAAGCAGTTGTATCTGAGATGGTAAGCAGTATAGAGAAGATTAATTTCATATCAGATGCCATTACAGAAATTACAGAGCAGACTAACCTGTTATCACTTAATGCTTCTATTGAGGCAGCAAGAGCAGGAGAGAGCGGTAAAGGATTCGCAGTAGTTGCTGATGAGATAAGAAAGCTTGCTGAACAGTCACAGCAGTCAACAGATGAGATTAAGGAGATTGTTAATGAGATTACTATTAAGTCACAGCAGGTTGAGCAGACAATGGATGAGTCAGTTGGTATTATAGAGGAACAGAATGTTTCTATTAAGGATGCTAAGGAACTGTTTAATACAATTTCTGATTCAGTTAACGGACTTAAGGAAGGTCTTGATAACATTACACAGCTCAATGAAGCTATGGATACTAATAGAAGTAATGTTGTAAGCAAGATGGAAGATGTTGCAGCAGTAGCAACTGAGACCGCAGCAGCTTCTGAAGAGGTTACAGCATCAGCCGTTGATGTTGAGCAGACAATGCACGACCTTAATGAATTTACAGTTGAACTTGATAATATCGCAGAGGCTCTTAAGGAAGCTATTGATAAGTTCAAGTTGCAATAATTAAACTAATCCGATAAATGTGTTTATGGAAGCTGCCACTCAGGCGATTGTAATCGCCAGGTGGCAGCTTCTTTTTAATCTCAGGGTATCATTGACCTTGCTGATGTTTTGTGATAAAATCTCTCTTGGTGTTTAGCCAAGTTGTTCTCATAGTTAAGTGGATATAACGGGGACCTCCTAAGTCTCAATCCCCAGTTCGACTCTGGGTGGGAACATTTATATTAAGAAGTGATAAGCAGTGGCGGTGAGAATCGTTGCTGCTTTTTGTTTATTAGTAACGAGACTATAATAACAGAAGATACAGACTAAAACAATCTGACGCATAATGCATCAGAATAATTTAGGCGGTACCTTCTTTTAATTTGCTTGAAAATGAACAATAAGACAGTAAGGGTATTGAAGACACCAAAGACAGAAAGCAGTGTGCGAAAAGTATTCATCCCAAGGTCTGTTGCACAATATCTGATAGAATTGAAACAGGAATAGGATGAGATAAAGGCTGCCCTGGGGAATGAGTATCATGATGAAGGTATTGTCAAATCCGAAAATAGCAGCATTGCTCAATTCCCTGGCAAAGACAATGAAAGTATAAGACTAATAAAAATAGCGATATTGTATGGATGAAGTATCTATACAGTGTCGCTATTTTTAGGCTAATATATAGAGATAAGAAGGATGTTTTGAAGCGTTTTAAGATACATAGGGAAGGGGAAGGTAATGTTAACAATAAACCAGTTAATGAAATATTTGAGGAGCAAACACAATATTGCTGTTAAAAGTAATCAGGCACAGGATTTACGAAATATGGGATATTATCATGGATTTAAGGGATATCGTTTTATTCGTGTACCGAGTCAGAGAATTTCATTTACATCTTTAGATGAAATTATTGCATTGAATAAATTTGATATGAAGTTAAAAGCTCTTTTTTATCCTAAGGTTATGTTTATTGAGAATGCACTAAAGAGCCATGTGATCGAATCAACATTGAAAAATGCTAAATCGGAGAATTTGGTACTTTTTTTTCATGTGCAAATTCGGATGTTAAATTGTATACATCAGCAACATTGCACCTCCCAAGTAATCTTGATGCAGATGGGAAAATAACAGAATATATTATATATGTGCTTAAAGATCTTAGAAATGCGGTTGCACATAATAATATTATTTTGATACAAGATTTATAAATTTGACCATATGGTATATTATAGCTATGAATTGCGGTGGGCGTCTTCGGACAACACCTTGAAAGAGCTTGATGCGTCGGGCTCTTTTTTTATTGTGCTATGAGAGTGAAAATATAGTATAGAAACAAATAGTGTTTTAACAGACGAAATATGTTTGAGTGAAAGAAAGTGTTAAATTGGAATTTGGAGGATATGAGTGAACGACATGAAGAAAACAAAAGAAGGAGTTAATTTGAAGAAAAAGAAATTCCTTAGACTGAAGAATACAGGTGGTATCCTTGTAATTATGGGGCTTATGATAATTTTTATAATAGCACTGTACACATTTATTCTGCAAAGTTCTTACACTAAGACCGCCCTTGAAACAGAAATTGCGCGTGATACAGCGAGTGCAGATGCAGTACATAAGCTTGTGGATGGAAAAATCGGAAAAGAAGATTTTGCTAAAATCAAAGATCAAATCAAAGATCAATCTGATGAAAAGAAGCAATTATATAAGGATATTTCTTCATATTTCAATGAAATCAGAACACTGAATTCTACTCGATATGTTTACACCGCTACAAAAAATGAAGAAGGAAAACTCGTTTATGTGGTAGACGGTTTGGATCCGGATGCGGATGATGTAAGACACCCTGGAGATTATATTGAGGAAGAAATGGTTCCGTATATTGATAGAGCTATTTCCGGGGAGAATGTGTACTCTCAGGATATCATTGATACAACGTGGGGTCCGATTTTTACGGCTTGCTATCCTATAAGAGCAAATTATGATGGGACAGGAGAAATCATTGGCGCATTTTGCATTGAAATGGATATGCAATCAGCTTATGGAATGGTTGAAGAGACGAATCATATTTCCATCATCTGCGGTTTAGTCGCAGGAACTGTATTGCTTTTAATTTGTCTATATACCTATTATGTTTACCAGAAAAGCAAGGCAGAAGAGCAAAAACAAAAACAATTATTAATGAACGCCGCTGAGAAAGCAGATGCTGCCAACAAAGCAAAATCTGCGTTTTTGCTTAATATGAGCCATGACATCAGAACACCGATGAATGCCATTATTGGATTTACAAACATTGCGCTTCACCAGAACACGGTTTCAGATATTCATGATAGCTTGGAGAAAGTTCAAAAAAGTTCGAATCATCTTCTCTCTTTGTTGAATGACGTTTTGGATTTCAGTCGCATTGAAAGCGGAAAAGTTATCATTTCGCCTGAGCCAGTGGACATTACTCAATTGACAGATAACGTCCAGGCGATTATGAATGGACTTCTTTATAACCGAGATCTTAAGTTTGAAGTACATCGAGAAAGACCAAAGAACCCATATGTCCTTGCGGATGTTACACGTATTCGAGAAGTTCTAGTGAATCTTCTTGGCAATGCTGTGAAATTCACAAAGGACGGTGGAAAGATTACTTTGGATATCAGCAGTTACCCCGGAACGGATGAGAAACATATCATAATTCGTTATGTTGTTCAAGATAATGGTATTGGCATGAGTGAAGAGTTCCAGAAAGAATTATTCAAGCCGTTTTCACAAGAAGATGATGCTAATGCCAGAACCCAATATAAGGGAACCGGTCTTGGCATGGCCATCACAAAAAAACATATAGATATGATGGGCGGTTCAATTGCTGTTGAGAGCAAAAAAGGTGTAGGTACTACATTCACTGTGGAGATTCCACTGGAGTTGACAGAACAAGTTATTCAATCAAAACAAAAACAACCTCCACATAGAGATTTGACAGGTGTTCATGTTCTTATGGCAGAGGATAATGATCTAAATGCTGAACTTGCTACGATAATGCTAGAAGATGCCGGTATGACCGTAACACGCGCATCAGATGGAAAAGAAGTCGTGAATTTGTTTAAAAATCATCCACGAGACACATACGATCTTATTTTGATGGATATTATGATGCCAAACATGGATGGACACCAGGCAACGAAAGCTATTCGAGCCCTAGGTATAGAGCGATCCGATGCAGTTACGATTCCAATTATAGCTTTGTCTGCAAATGCTTTTATAGATGATATTCAGAAATCCCTGGATTCAGGCATGAATGACCATATTTCCAAGCCGATTAACATGGAAGAAGTAACTGATACAATCACTAAATACATTAAATAACAAAAGATGCAATAACGGCGAACTCAGCATTATGTATGAGGGACGACTCCCAGAATAACAGAATCTGTATGCATGATGAGAAGGACGTTTTTGACGTCTGCTCTTGACATGCCCGAAATCATGTCGTATATATATAGTAAGAGCTGGAAGCATCAATTTAGCGCTTCCAGCTCAATCATTATCATAGAAGATTATTATTTACAGACTT
>OMDO01000474.1_pt1 | contig 26502 bp, 23 predicted proteins | sample 1674051 | NCBI WGS metagenome assembly OMDO01 (sample SAMEA103958138, study PRJEB25191) | human gut metagenome | biome: human-associated habitat [ENVO:00009003]; feature: intestine environment [ENVO:2100002]; material: feces | place: Germany | collected 2013/2015 | reverse complement strand
AACCCGCCTTAACGGCTTGGGAAGCCGCTGTAATACCGATATACCAACCCTGCGAACGGTGCTATTATAGCAGGTCGGCGGGGGTTTTGCAACCGAAAATTCTGTCGAGAGCATGATTTCTCCCGCAGCGGCATAGAGATGGAAAAAACGCGGGGGAGGAACTGCATGATGAAGAAGCAGGAAATGGTGGATGCGGAGAAGCGCGTAATGCCTGTCGTATCAGGGGGAGCGCGGCATCGGACAGGACACGGGAGAGTGTGTTATCGTTCGGAAAGATGCTATATAGACGATAAACAGAACAAACGGCGGGAGACGCTGCGGAGGTGGAGGCGGCAGATGACGGGACTGGCGGCGGGCGTGACGGCGCTGATGTGCCTGCTGACCCTGTGGCCGGTGCAGGCGCAGGCGGCGGAGCTGCCTATCCAGAGCCGCGCGGCGCTGCTGATGGAAAAAACCACGGGGCAGGTGCTGTATGCCCGGAACGAGCACGAGCAGCTGGAGCCCGCCAGCGTCACCAAGATCATGACGCTGCTGCTGACCATGGAGGCCATCGACAGCGGGACTATCGGCTACGACGACGTGGTGACGGTCAGCGCCTACGCCGCGGGGATGGGCGGCAGCCAGGTCTATCTGGCGGAGGGAGAGCAGATCACGGTGGAGGAGCTGCTGAAGGCGGTGTGCATGGCCTCCGGCAACGACGCAGCTGCGGCGCTGGCGGAAAAGGTGGCGGGGGTCAGCGACCGGTTCGTGGAAAAAATGAACCAGCGGGCGGCGGAGCTTGGCATGAACGATACCCACTTCGCCAACTGCACCGGCCTGACGGCGGAGGGCCACGTCACCAGCGCCCACGACATCGCCGTCATGAGCCGCGAGCTGATCTTAAAGCATCCGGACATCCGGCGGTTCACCACCATCTGGATGGACACCATCCGCGGCGGGGCATTCCAGTTGGCCAACACCAACAAGCTCATCCGCTTCTATGACGGGGCCACGGGACTCAAGACCGGCTACACCGCATCGGCGGGGTACTGCATCAGCGCCACGGCGGAGCGGGACGGCATGGAGCTCATCGCCGTGGTGATGAAGGGGCCGGACCGCGACACCCGCAACAACGACGCCAAGACCCTGCTGAACTACGGGTTTTCCACCTACGCGCTGGTGACGGCGATGCCGGAGCAGCCGCTGATGCCGGTGCCGGTGGACATGGGCACGGCAGACACGGTGCAGCCGGTGTTGGCATCGGAGGGAAACACGGTGCTGGTGGAGAGGGAGAAGGCGGGCATGCTGGAGCGAAAAGTGACGCTGGAGCCGCGGGTCACCGCGCCGGTGGCGGCGGGACAGCCACTGGGAGAGCTGACGGTGCTGGACGGGGACACGGTACTTCTGACGGCGCCCATCACGGCGGGGGAGGACGTGATGCGGCGCAGCTGGGGCCAGGTGTTCACCCAGCTGCTGCGGCTGGCGGTTTTTGCGGGATAAGCGCCCTTTTTCCCTTGTAATTTGGGCGCAATCGTTGTAAGATACGAGTACGAAAAAGATCGGACTTTACCAAGGAGGAATGACATATGATCCGAGTGGACCTGAACAGCTGCAAGAGCTTTATCCCGCTGCCCTATGAGGCGGCGCTGGCGCCCCGTCTGCGCATCGCTCATGACCATTTGCAGAAGGGGGACGGCGCAGGCGGCGAATTCACCGGCTGGGTACGCCTGCCGCAGGACTACGACAAGGAGGAGTTCGCCCGCATCCAGGCCGCGGCCAAGCGCATTCAGGCAGATTCTCAGGCGCTGGTGGTCATCGGCATCGGCGGATCCTATCTGGGAGCACGGGGCGTCATCGAGTGCCTGCGGTCGCCCAACTACAACCTGAAAAAGAAGGAGACGCCCAACATTTACTTCGTGGGCAACGGGCTTTCCTCCGACTATATGAGCGAGATCGTGGAGCTGCTGGACGGCGTGGACTTCTCCGTCAACGTTATCTCCAAATCCGGCACCACCACGGAGCCGGCGGTGGCCTTCCGCTTCTTCCGGGAGATGCTGGAGAAGAAGTACGGCGCAGACGGCGCGGCCAAGCGCATCTACGCCACCACCGACCGCCACAGGGGCGCACTGAAGGCGCTGGCGGACGCCAAGGGCTATGAGACCTTTGTGGTGCCCGACGAGGTGGGCGGCCGGTACAGCGTGCTGACGGCCGTGGGCCTGCTGCCCATCGCCGTGGCGGGCATCGACATCGAGGCACTGATGGCCGGTGCGCGGGAGATGATGGACATCTGCACCGCGGCGGAGATGGACGCCAATCCTGCGTGGCAGTATGCCGGTGCGCGGTACGAGATGTACCGCACCGGCAAGAAGATCGAGATCCTGGCGGCGTATGAGCCCTGCTTCCGGTTCATGGCCGAGTGGTGGAAGCAGCTGTACGGCGAGTCCGAGGGCAAGGAGGGCAAGGGCCTGTTCCCCGCCAGCGTGGAGTTCACCGCCGACCTGCACTCCATGGGCCAGTATATCCAGCAGGGCGAGCGGCACCTCTTTGAGACGGTGGTGCGCTTTGGCGCTTCCCGGCACGAGAATCCCGTGCCCTACGACGAGACGGACGGCGACGGCCTGAACTTCCTGGCGGGAAAGAGCATGGACTTCATCCGGGAGCAGGCCATGGACGGTACCCTGCTGGCCCATGTGGAGGGCGGCGTGCCCAATGTCACACTGTACACCGACGGGCTGGACGAAAAGGCGATGGGCCAGCTTATCTACTTCTTCGAGTATGCCTGCGGTCTCAGCGGCTATCTGCTGGATGTGAATCCCTTCGACCAGCCGGGTGTGGAGGCCTATAAGAAGAACATGTTTGCCCTGCTGGGCAAGCCGGGGTACGAGGAGATGCGGGCCGCACTGCTGGCCAAGCTGGGCCGCTAAGGCGTTTTGACCAAAAAAGGGGCCGGTTTTTTTCCGTTGCTATTTTCCCGTTGGTATGATATGCTACAAGCAGGAGTAAAGCCAGCTCCACTATGACAAAGGAGTGATTTCTTATGGTTAGACTGATCATGGGCGCGAACGGTGCAGGTAAGACGAAGCAGCTCATCGAGCTGATCCATGCCAGCGTGGACTCTGAAAGCGGCAGCGTTGTTTGCATCGAGCCCAGCCGCGACATGACCTACGACATCAGCTATAACGTCCGTCTGGTCAACGCCAGCGACTACAATGTGGATTCTTTTGACTGCCTGCGGGGCTTCCTGTGCGGTATGTACGCGGGCAATTTTGATATTTCCCATGTGTTCGTGGACAACCTGTGCAAGATCGCCGGCAGCAGCGATTGGCAGGCCGTGGAGAAGTTCCTGCACTGGCTGGACCGCTTCAGCGAGGAGAACGAGGTGAAGTTCACCGTCACCGTCAGCGCCGATGAGGACGTGGCCACCGAGGGCATGCGCCAGTACATCTGAGCCGACTGAAAACGATAAAAAGAACCGCCCGCGGGCGGTTCTTTTTTGCGCTTTTGGGGGACGCAGGGGAGGCTTTTGCGCGTTGAGCGGGTGTGCGCGGCTCAATAGAGGTAATTGCGGCTTTCCTGCCGGAACTCCGCCACACGCTTTTCGTAGCTGGCCATGGCGGCCTCCTCAAAGGCCAGGGCATCGGAGGGGGCGTTCATCCGGCGCAGCAGCCACTTGCACAGCGGCGGATTCAGGATCAGAAGCGGACCAATGAGGTATGTGGCCATCAGGCCGCCGCGGCGGTAGCCCTCCAGCGGCGTGTCGGGGTTCCGGCCTACGCCGCGGGTGACGCGGAACCAGCCGTCCCGCTCCGGCGCATCGTAGCTGTGGCCGAACAGGCTTTTGAAGCCCACCACGTCCATGTCCTCAAAAGAGCCCAGGAAGAAGCTGTTGTGGCGCTTCATCATCTGGTAACGGGCGCGGCAGGGCAGGAGGCCCAGACCCTCAATGGTGTCGGCGCTGTCGCTTTCGATGGCCTGACCGAACACGTCCAGGGCGTTGCCGGTGAGAAGCAGCAGCTGGCCCGCGTCCACGCGGGCAGCGATGTCCGCAGCGTAGGGCCGCAGGGCATCGGCAGCCAGGCGCAGGCCCTGCTCGGTGGTGCTGCCCATGAACACCAGCGTTACCTCTCCGTCCAGAAAGCGGGGACGGCTGTGGAGATCCGTTTCTACGATCTCCAGCGAGGGGCAGCAGCGCCGGAGGTAGTACACGTTTTGCAGGTCGCCGTAGAGGTTGCAGACCTCCGGAAACAGAATTTCAGCTCTCATTGTCCATCCTCCTTTGCCAGCAGCATCTCCTTCAGCTTCGCCTTTACGCGGAACGCCAGCGGCATGCCGTCCACGCCGTAGAGGATATACACGTCGTCGCCGGAGCGCAGGGGAAGCAGCTTCAGTGCCGCGAACTCATCCTCCTCCAGCCGTATCTTTTCATCGGGGATGCCGGCCAGAAGCAGCCGCAGCCGGTAGTCGTAGGCACGGGGACCGGCGCAGACCAGGCAGGTCACGTCGTCGCTGTTCAGGAACTCGAAGTCCGTGTCGTACATCCAGCTGGGGTTTTCCGACCAGCTCTTCGCCACGCCCATGCAGTTCATCATCACCAGCAGCTCCTTCTTCCCGGGCTTGGAGCGGATGTAGTCAAAGTTGCGGGAGCAGGCCAGGGCGTTTTTGTCCTTGGACATCTGCATGATCACATTGACGCCGCCGATCTTCTCCTCCGATAGGCGGGAGGCCAGCACCTTTACACGGGACAGGCGCTGCTCGATGTCGGCGTGGGACCAGCCCAGCTGGCGCAGGACGGCGATGACCGTTACCATGTTGTAGATGTTGTGGATGCTGTCGGCGATCAGGGTGTAGGGGTAGTCCTGCCCGCCCTCGCGGAGGGTCATGGTGCGGCCCGCCACGTCCACGCAGGTGGCCAGATAGTCACAGTCCGGGGAGTGGAAGCCGCAGTTTTCGCAGACGGCGCGGCCGATGTGGTGGTAGCGGCGGTACTCATAGCGCAGCGGACCGGCGCAGCGAGGGCAGATGCGCATGTCGTTCAGCAGGTTCTCGCACGCCGTCACATCGGTGGGCAGGCGGTCGATGCCGAAGTAGACCCGGGGGTTCTCCGGCGCCACGGAGCAGGAGATCAGATCGTCGGCATTCAAAATCAGCTTGGACGATTTGGGGAAGGAGCGGGTCAGGATGTCCGCGATGTAGCCGGGGTGGGCGTTGCGCATGATGGAGTCGCGGAACAGATTGGTGACCACGATGTAGTCCGGCTTCACATAGGGGTAAATTCTGGGGGCGGAGCGCTCGTCTACCTCCAGCACCGCCATGTCGCACTTTTTCACGCGGCCCAGCAGGTCGCAGTTCCGGATGAAGGCGGTGGACACGCCGGAGACGATGTTGCTGCCGGCGCGGTTGTTCAGCACGCGGCGGCCGCCGGCCTCCAGAATGTCGTTGAGCATGTTGGACACCGTGGTCTTGCCGTTGGTGCCGGTGACGGCCACGATGGTTTTGGGCTTGCCCACGTAGCGCAGAAAGTCGGGGCACAGCCTGACGGCAAGGCTGCCGGGGAAGTCCGTGCCGTTGTGGTGAGTGATCTTCAGCGCGGGGATGGACAGCTTGGCCATCCACAGCGCAAAGAGAAATCGCAGTTTACCCATGGTCATTCCTCCTTATCTCGATGGGCCTGGAGCCAGATCATCAGTGCGCCCACGTCCGCCGGTGAGACGCCGGAGATGCGGCTGGCCTGCCCCAGATTCAGGGGACGCACCGCGTCCAGCTTCTCCCGCGCCTCCAGACGCAGGCCCTGTATGGCACTGTAATCCATGCGGTCGGGGAGGGCGTGCTTTTCCAGCTGCTCGAAGTCCTCCACCTGCCGCTGCTGGCGGCGGATATAGCCCTCGTATTTGACGGATATTTCCACCTGCTCCCGCACCGCCCCGGGAAGCTCCGGCGCGGCAGGGTCGAAGGGGCGCAGGTCATCGTAGGACACCTGTGGACGGCGCAGCAGGTCGATGAGCCGCGCACCGTCGGCTACCGGTGCGGTGCCGCGGGCTGTCAGCAGGGTGTTGAGGGCGCTGCTGCCGGCCACGCCGGTGTGGGTCAGGCGCCTGATCTCCCGCTCTACGGCGGCGTACTTTTCCTCCACGGCCTGAAGCCGCGCATCGGACACCAGGCCGATGCGATGGCCAATGGGGCACAGACGCTGGTCGGCGTTGTCCTGACGCAGCACCAGCCGGTACTCGGAGCGGGAGGTCATCATGCGGTACGGCTCCTGAGTGCCCTTGGTCACCAGATCGTCGATAAGGGTGCCGATGTAGCTCTCGCTGCGCTTGAGAAGCATGGGGGGCTGGCCCTTCAGGGCCAGGGCCGCGTTGACGCCGGCCACGAAGCCCTGGGCCGCCGCCTCCTCGTAGCCGGAGGAGCCGTTGAACTGTCCCGCGCCGTACAGACCGGAGACGGTCTTGACCTCCAGCGTGGGCCGCAGGGCCAGTGGATCGATGCAATCGTACTCGATGGCGTAGGCGGGGCGCATCATCTCCGCGTGCTCCAGTCCGGCCACGCTGTGGAGCATCTGAAGCTGCACCTCCTCCGGCATGGAGGAGGAGAACCCCTGGATGTACATCTCCTCGGTGTCCAGCCCCATGGGCTCGATGAACAGCTGGTGGCGGGGCTTGTCCGCAAAGCGGACGATCTTTGTCTCAATGGACGGGCAGTAGCGGGGGCCGATGCCCTCGATGACGCCGGAGTAGATGGGGCTGCGGCCCAGATTCTCGCGGATGATGCGGTGCGTCTCGGCGTTGGTGTACGTCAGGTAGCACACGGCGCGGTTCTCCGGCGGCTGGGCCGTGGTGAAGCTGAAGGGCAGGGGGGCGGGGTCGCCCTCCTGTATCTCCATTTTGGAAAAGTCGATGCTGCGGCGGTTCACCCGCGGCGGCGTGCCGGTCTTGAACCGGCGCAGGGGCAGGCCCAGTGCCAGCAGGCTGGCCGTCAGGGCGTTGGCGGCATGCATGCCGTCGGGGCCGGAGGACTCGATGCACTCGCCCACGATGGTGCGGCCCGTCAGGTACGTGCCGGTGCAGAGGATGGCGGCGCGGACGGTGAATACCGCGCCGGTGCGCAGTACCACGGCGGCCACGCGGCCATCCTCGCAGCGGATCTCCGTCACCTCCGCCTGACGCAGGGTCAGGTTCTCCTGCCGTTCCAGCGTGTGCTTCATCACCTGCTGATATTTCCGGCGGTCCGCCTGAGCCCGCAGGGACCAGACTGCGGGGCCTTTGGCACGGTTGAGCATGCGGTACTGGATGCAGGCGCGGTCCGCCGCACGGGCCATCTCGCCGCCCAGAGCGTCCAGCTCCCGCACCAGATGACCCTTGCCGGTACCGCCGATGGCGGGGTTGCAGGGCATGTTGCCTACTGCGTCCAGATCGATGGTGAAGCAGACGGTGCGCATGCCCAGACGCGCCGCCGCCAGCGCCGCCTCGATGCCGGCATGTCCGGCGCCGATGACGGCGATGTCAAATGTTCCGGCGTGAAACTCTCTCATAGTATATCCCCAATACGTTCGTACCTTATCAACCGATGGTATGCAGTCATTATATATGGTATGGACGGCAAGTGCCATTGTGCAAACTATCAAAAAATAGCAAATACAAATTGTGAGATATGTATAAAATTGGGGTTGCAAAGGGGACGAAAACGGCATATACTATCTGTGTAATCAAATGAAGAAAGGAGCGTGATAGTGTTATGATGAACAACTGGATCATGGGCGATCTGGACGATATGATCTTCGGCGACTGCCGGCAGCAGGTCAGCGAGCGGTAAACGTCCCACCCACAAAGGATGACCACCACGCCATGTGCGTGGCGTTTTGCTTTTTATGGGCGCTTTTTCGCCCTGTTCATACAAGATCCGCAAGCGAAAAAGAGACGCAGGCTGAAAGCCTGCGTATCTTTTTTTGCGCTCATACGGCGAGGGTCAGGTTCGCGCCATGTTCTTGGCGGCCACCACGTCCACGCCGGTGCCGCAGACGTTTTGCAGTACCACGTCGCCGATGGCAATGGGGGCCTGGACCTTGACGGTGCGGAGGGCGCGGGCCACGTCAAAGACCTGTGTCTTGGGGACCTCGCCGTTGGTGCGGACCGGCAGCACCGGCAGGGCCGCGCCCTCGATGGCCACGGTACCGGTGACGGTGCGCACCGGCGCAACGCACTCCCTGCGGGCGTAGGCGTCGCCGCGGGGACAGGTGTTGCCGGTGACGGAGGTCACCGCGCCGTTTTCCACCTCGGCGGTGAGCTGGCAGCCCATGGGGCAGCCGATGCAGATCAGCTCCTGTTTCATGATTGCGCCTCCTCTACCACAAATGTGACGGTGTCCGCATCGGCGGGGATGGCGGCGGGGTCAATGGGAAAGCTCTCCATTTCGCCGGGGGTCAGGATGCGCTTGGGGATGCGTTTGAGCAGCGTGTCCCCCGCATAGGCGCACAGCGCCGCGCTGCGGTAGGGCTGTCCCACGCGGAAGCGCACCGTCACCGGCCCGCCGCCCCGATGCAGGGATTGGGGCACGGTGTAGCGCACGCCGTTTTTGCCCTCCAGCCGGATGCTGTCGTCGCTCTCTGCGCCCTCCAGCACGAAGCGGGCGGCGCTGCGGCCTGCGGCAGCCGCCTCCTGGGAGACGAAGTCCACCAGATCGTGGACATGCAGCACGTTGCCGCAGGCGAACACGCCGGGCAGGGAGGTGGCCAGCGTTTCGTCCACCACGGGGCCGCCGGTGACGGCGTCCAGCGCCGCGCCCGCCTGACGGGTCAGCTCATTCTCCGGAAGCAGACCCACGCTGAGCAGCAGGGTGTCGCAGGGAATGTACCGCTCCGTACCCGGGATGGGCAGGCGCTTGTCGTCCACCTGCGCCAGCGTCACGCCGGTGAGATGCTCCTGCCCGTGGATCTCCACCACGGTGGTGGACAGATACAGGGGGATATCGAAATCGTCCAGACACTGGACGATGTTGCGCTTCAGACCGCCGGAATAGGGCATGACCTCCGCCACGGCTTTGACCTCCGCGCCCTCCAGCGTCATGCGGCGGGCCATGATGAGGCCGATGTCGCCGGAGCCGAGGATCACCACCTGCCGCCCGGGCAGATAGCCCTCCATGTTCACCATGCGCTGGGCGGTGCAGATGCCGGCGGGGCGGGTGCCCGCGATGTTCAGCGCGCCTCGGGGCCGCTCACGGCAGCCCATGGCCAGCACCACCGCCTGCGCCCTGATCTGCTGCAAGCCTACGGCGCGACCGGTGACGGTGAGCACACGGTCCGGCGTGATGTCCAGCACCATGCAGTCCGTCCAGGCGGGGATGCCCCGCTCGTGTACGGCGTCGATATAGCGCTGGGCGTACTCGGGGCCGGTGAGCTCCTGATGGAAGGTGTGCAGGCCGAAGCCGGCATGGATGCACTGGTTCAGGATGCCGCCCAGCTCGCCGCTGCGCTCCAGAATGAGGATATCCCGCAGGCCTGCGTCATAGGCGGCTGCGGCGGCGGCCAGTCCGGCGGGACCGCCGCCCACGATGGCCAGCTGTACAGTTTTCATGAGAGCACCTCCTTGGTGCGGCCCGCCAGCAGGCGGCTCTCGCCGCCGCATTTGGTCAGCTCGGTCATGGGAGTCCCCAGCTCCTCGTGGAGAAGCTCCAGCACCCGCGGCGTGCAGAAGCCGCCCTGACAGCGGCCCATGCCGGCCCGCACGCGGCGCTTCACACCGTCCAGCGACCGTGCGCCCCGGCGGATGGCCTCCCGTATCTCACCCTCGGTGATCTCCTCACAGCGGCAGACTACCGTGGCGTAGGCGGGTTCTCTTTCTATCAGCGCCTGTCGGGCGGCAAAGTCCATCTCACGGGGACGGGGGATATCGCGGCGCTCCGGGATGAAATCGTCCTTCTCCGCCGCGCCCAGCTTTTCGGCGGCCAGTCCGGCCAGATACCGGCCGATGGCGGGGGCGGAGGACAGGCCGGGGGACTCGATGCCCACGGCCTCGAAGAAGCCGTCGGCGCTCTCGCCCACGATGAAGTCGTCGTCACCACCCACCAGATGGGCGCGAAGCCCGGCGAAGCTGGTGATGACATCCCGCATGGGGAGGTTCGGCACGCTGCGCGACGCTGTCTCCGCCACGCGGCGCAGGCCCGCCGCCGTGGTGGCGGTGCAGCCCTTGTCCTCCTGATCCTCCGCAGTGGGGCCCACCAGCAGGTTGCCATGGACCGTGGGGGTCACCAGCACGCCCTTGCCCATGGCGGAGGGAAGCTGGAAAATAGTGTGCCGCGTCAGGCCGCCATCGCGGCGGTCCAGCAGGCAGTACTCGCCGCGGCGGGGGACGATGTGCAGTTGACTCTCGCACAGCTGGTTATGGAACGTGTCGCCGTGGACACCGGCGGCACAGATGACCGTGCGGCTCTCCAGCGGGCCGCGGCTGGTCTCCAGCAGGAAGCCGCCGTCCTGACGGCGGATGCGCTGTACCTCCGTGTCGAAGCGGAACTCGCAGCCGTTGGCGGCGGCGTTCTCCGCCAGCGCGATGGTCATGCCGAAGGGACAGATAATGGCGCTGGTAGGCGCATACAGCGCGGCCACAGCCTCCGGCGCGACCCGGGGCTCCTGACGGCGCAGGGCGTCGCGGTCCAGGACGGTCAGACCCTCCACGCCGTTGCGCTCTCCGCGGGCCTTCAGCTCCTCCAGACGGGGAATGTCGGTCTCGTTGAAGCACAGCACCAGCGCGCCGCAGCGGCGGTAGGGGAAGTCCAGCTGACGGGACAGCGCCTCCATCATGCGGGAGCCCTCCACGTTGAACCGCGCCTTGGCGGAGCCTACCGGCGCATCGAAGCCGGCGTGGCAGATGGCGGAATTGGCCTTGCTGGTGCCCATGCACACGTCCTCGCTACGCTCTAAAAGGCAGATGCGCAGGCGGTAGCGGCTGAGCCAGCGGGCCACGGCGCAGCCTACCGCGCCGCCGCCGATGATCACGGCATCATACATTGCGATTACCTCTTTTCCGGCGGACGGGGGAGCGCCCCGCCTGCCATCTCTTTACATACAATACTATAAAATAGCAAATACAGGGATACCTTGTCAAGCGGCCCTGGGAGAAAGAGAAAAAAGGGCAAGTCTTAACGGTATTTTAACGCTTTCTTAACGCGATAGTGTGATACAATAGCGCCAGACATATAAAGGGGAGGGAGCGCCGGTGGATAAGAAAGCCTATCGGGACCGGCTGCGCAGCCAGGATAAGCGGGAGCGCACCGCGGCCAGTCTGGGTCTGCCCTACTCCGGACGGGATCTGGCCATCGCCTTCGGGCTGTATTTGGCGGCGGTGCTGCTGTGCCTGTTCCTGCGGAACATCGACCTGCACCGGGACACCAGCTACGTGGCGGTGATCTTCCTGCTGGACGTGTTCCTGACGGCCTACTGGACCAACGGTTATATCCTGGGTATCATCACCGCCGTGGCCGGTGTGTTCAGCGTGGACTACATATTCACGTATCCCTACTGGCACATCAGCTTCACGCTGACCGGATTTCCGCTGACGTTTCTGGTGATGATGACCATCTCCGTGCTGACGGCGGCTGTCACCAGCCGCGCCAAGCAGACGGAGACCGTCCGCCGCGAGGCGGAACGGGAGAAGATGTACGCCGACCTGCTGCGGGCGGTGTCCCACGACATCCGCACCCCGCTGACCGGCATCGTGGGAGCTACCAACGTTTTGCTGGAGCAGGACGGCGAGCTGACGCAGGAGCAGCGGCAGCAGCTGCTGCGCTCCACCAACGAGGACGCCCAGTGGCTCATCCGCATCGTGGAGAACCTGCTGTCCATCACGCGCATTCACAATTCCGAGGAGGCACGGGTCAAGAAGGCGCCGGAGGCGGCGGAGGAGGTCATCGGCAGCGCCGTGGCCAAGACGCAGAAGCACTACCCTGACGTGGAGGTACATGTGTCGGTGCCCCATGAGCTGATGATGGTGCCCATGGACCCGCTGCTCATCGAGCAGGTGCTGGTGAACCTGATGGAAAACGCCGTGATCCACGGCGGCACCAGCCGTATCGATGTGACGCTGTCCCAGCAGGGGGGCGATGCGGTGTTCACCGTGGCCGACAACGGCAGGGGCATCCCGCTGCACCTTCTGAATAAGTTATTCGACGGAGCGGCCCGCAGTGACCGCAGCAGCGACGGCAAACGCAGCATGGGCATCGGCCTGTCTGTGTGCCGGACGGTGGTGCTGGCCCACGGCGGGACGATACGGGGGGAGAATAAAAAAGACGGCGGCGCGTGCTTTACCGTGACGCTGCCCATGAAAGGAGACGACGATGAAGATTAAAGACAAGGTCCTGATCGTGGAGGATGAGCAGTCCATCAGCAACTTCATCTCCATGATCCTCACGGCCAACGGCTACGACACCATCATCGTCCGCAGTGGCGAGGAGGCCCTGACCATGATCGCCTCCCATTGCCCGGACATGATCGTGCTGGATCTGGGACTGCCGGACATGGACGGCATGGAGGTGCTGAAGTCCGTGCGCAAGTGGTCCAATCTGCCGGTGGTGGTGGTTTCCGCGAGAAATCACGAGCATGACAAGGTGGAGGCCCTGGACTACGGCGCAGACGACTATCTGGTGAAGCCCTTCGGCACGTCGGAGCTGCTGGCCCGCATCCGCACCGCCATCCGCCACACCCGCACCACCCTGTCCAATACCCAGATCGCCCAGTCCGGCAAGTTCGTTACCGGCGACCTGACCATCGACTACGACAAGCATCAGGTACTGATGCACGGCGAAAACGCCGGTCTCACCGTCAACGAGTACAAGATCGTGGCCCTGCTGGGCAAGTACGCCGGCAAGGTCCTGACCTACGACTTCATCATCCGCGAGCTGTGGGGCCCCAAGGCCAAGACCGACAACCAGATCCTGCGGGTGAACATGGCCAACATCCGCCGCAAGATCGAACCTACCCCCGGCAACCCTCAGTACATCTTCACGGAGGTGGGCGTGGGCTACCGCATGCGGGAGGGCGACTGAGCGCCGCATAACAACCGGATCAAACCGGAAGCACCCCTCGAGGAGGGGTGCTTCTTTCCAATTTGTGAGTTTCTCTACAAGAAAAAAGGCGGCGACGAAAATCGACACTTCACGGGGCTTTTATATGTTGTAAATAAAGGAAAATATGACTTTCGGGAAGCGGACGTTAAGAAACGTTTACTCTTATTTACAAGACTTTTTTCTCGCGGTAAGATACAAATACGCCCGCTGGGAAGGCGGGGGAAATCGTAAGGAGAGAAGATATGGAAGAAAGAAAAGGCTTTGGATCCAATTTCGGATTCCTGATGGCCGCGGTCGGCTCGGCGGTCGGTCTGGGCAACATCTGGGGCTTCCCCTATAAGATGGGGGCCAATGGCGGCTTCACGTTCCTGATGGTGTATATTTTCCTGGGTGTCACCACCGGCTTCATCGTGATGATCAGTGAGCTTGCCATCGGCCGTAAGACCGGCAAGGGCGCGGTCGAGGCGTACAGGATGGTCTCCAAGAAGTTCAAATGGATGGGCTGGATGGGTATCGCATCCGCATTTTTCATTTTGTTCTTCTACTGCGCGCTGGGCGGCTACTGCATCAAGTATGTCATTCTCAATGTGGGCGACCTGCTCAAGGCCGGTTTTGGTGCAAATGTATTTGCTGAGGCTGCGGCAGCCAATGGCACTTCCGTTGGCGCCGAGGCCTGGTCGGCTCTGATCGCCAACCCCACCGAGGCTGTTATCTATGGCCTGATCTTCGTGGCGCTGACCATGCTCATAGTCCTCGGCGGCGTGGGCGGCGGTATCGAGAAGGTCTGCTCCGTGGGTATGCCCGCACTGTTTGTCGCGCTGCTGATCTGCATCATCCGCGCCTGTACCCTGCCCGGCGCGGTGAACGGCCTGAAGTATATGTTTGTTCCCGGCTGGGCTGTTGCGAACGGCGTGATCGAAGAAGCACCCAACATCTTCCAGGTATTTGCCACCGCCGGCGGCCAGATGTTCTTCTCCCTGTCTCTGGGCATGGGCGCTATGATCACCTACGGCTCTTATCTGGGCAAGAAAGAGAACATTCAGAAGAACGGCCTGCTGATCGTTATCATGGACTCCATCGTGGCCTTCATGGCGGCCCTGTGCGTGCTGCCCGGCCGCTTCGCCCTCGACCCCAACGGCGATCTGGGCGGCCCCGGCCTGCTGTTCGTCACCATGCAGAACGTGTTCAGCCGTATGGGCGGTATGGGCCCGCTTTTTGGCATTCTCTTCTACCTGCTGGTGGTGTTCGCCGCCATCTCCTCCTCCATCTCCCTGCTGGAGGTCATTGTAGCGCACTTCGTTGACAAAGCCCGTGACGAGGGCAAGGGAGACAAGCGCAAGGTATATACCCTCATTGCTGCGGCTGCTGTCGGCCTGGGCTGTATTCTGGTTTGTGCGGACGCGCTGGGTAACAGCAACTTCTCGCCTGCGGATCTGCTGGGAATTGCGGAGCCGAAGGCCTGGGCTGCCGACTGGCTTGACTTCTGGGATGCCGTCTCGGAGGGCGTCATGATGCCGCTGGGAGCGCTGCTGATGACCTTCATGGTGGCCTATGAGATCGGCACGGATGTGGTCAAGGATGAGATCGAGCAGTGCGGCAACAAGTTTACCGCCTTTAAGTTCTACAACGTCTGCGTTCGCTATGTTGCCCCGCTGGGCTTGCTGCTGGTGCTGTACGGGCAGATCAAGCAGTTCTTCTTCTAAACAGCCTTAACGCGGATTCTAAACAGTCTTAACGCGGAATTAACGACAAAATACATACAAAATTCGTATGCCGGAGCAGCTTGCTCCGGCATACTTTTATACACTGACGTAACAAAAAGCCTTGATTTTACAGGGAAAATACCAAAAGCGGGGGAGAGGAAAATGCAAGGTTTCCCAAGCACGGAGCCTGAAAATTTGTGAGAATGACGGAAAAGCGTGTTTACAATTTGTTAAAATAATGGAATATGACGTTAAGAGGTTGACAATATCTTAACAGGCGGGTATGATGAGAGAACAATTTGTGAGGAGGTAAATCACACACATGGAAAAGAAAAGTACCAAAATAGCGTATTTCGTTGCGCTGGGTGTCTTTGTGGTGCTGCTGGCGATCCTCGGCTTCACATTCAAGGATGCTCCCATCATTGTGGAAGGCGCGGCCACCCCGTTCGCAGGCACCTTCTGGTCCCTGCTGCCCCCCATTGTGGCCATCGTGCTGGCCCTGATCAGCAAGGAAGTGTATTCCTCTCTGTTCCTGGGCTGCCTGGTAGGCGCTCTGCTGGTCAGCAACTTCCGGCCCTGGGAGACGCTGGTCCAGCTGGTGGAAGGCGATAACGGCATCGTCACCACCGTGTCCGATGCGGGCAACATCGCCATCATCGTGTTCCTGGTGGTGCTGGGCATCATGGTGGACCTGATGAACAAGACCGGCGGCTCCGAGGCGTTCGGCCGCTGGGCCAAGAAGTCCGTTAAGACCCGCGGCGGCGCACAGCTGATGACCATGCTGCTGGGCGTGCTGATCTTCATCGACGACTACTTCAACTGCCTGACCGTGGGCGCCGTGATGCGCCCCGTCACCGAGAGCCATCACATCTCCCGCGCCAAGCTGGCCTACGTCATCGACTCCACGGCCGCTCCCGTCTGCATGATCGCTCCCGTGTCCTCCTGGGCCGCTGCCGTGTCCGGCTACGTCCAGTCCGACAGCGTCAACGGAATCCAGCTGTTTGTAGCCCAGATCCCCTGGAACTACTACTGCCTGCTGACCCTGCTGATGATCGTGGTCATCTCCATCCTGAACATCGACTACGGTCCCATGCTGACCCATGAGTACAACGCGCAGGTCAAGGACGACCTGTTCACCACTCCCGAGCGTCCCTTCGCCGGCGCTGACGACTACGAGACCGGCTCCAAGGGCAAGTCCTCCGTGCTGGATCTGCTGCTGCCCGTGGTGGTTCTGATCGTCACCTGCATCATCGGCCTGATCTACACCGGCGGCTACTATGATGACACCAGCGAGTATTTCCACGACTTCATGGGCGCGTTCTCCAACGCCTCCTCCGGCGCGGGCCTGGCCATCGGCTCCATGCTGGCTCTGGTGTTTACGTTCATCTACTTCTGGCTGCGGGGCTCCATTGGCTTTGAGAAGTCCTTCGAGTCTGTGCCCAACGGCTTCATCCAGATGATCTCCCCCATCCTGATTCTGACGTTTGCCTGGACGCTGTGCGGCCTGACCCGCTACGGCATGTACTCCGCCGACTTCGTGGTCAACGCCATGTCCGGCGCAGGGGATCTGGCCAAGTTCCTGCCTGCCGTGATCTTCATCATCGGCGCGGCCATCGGCTTCGCCACCGGTACCTCCTGGGGCACCATCGGCATCATGGCCCCCATCGTGGTCCAGGTGTTCAACTACGATCAGCAGCCCATTCTGTGTACCATCGGTCTGGCGGCGGCCTGCTCCGGCGGCGTCATGGGCGACCATTGCTCCCCCATCTCCGACACCACCATCATGGCTTCCGCCGGTGCGCACTGCTTCCACCTGAACCATGTGTTCACCCAGCTGCCCTACGCCCTGACCGTGGCCGGCGTTACCTTCGTCAGCTTCATCCTGGCCGGCCTGATCCAGAACGTGGTCATCTGCCTCATCATCGCGGCGGCGCTGATGATCGCTACCCTGCTGGTCATCAAGGCCATCATGGCCAAGAAGCATCAGGGCATCTTCCAGGAGATGGCCGAGGCCGACAAGGCTCTGGCCAAGTAAGGCGTCCTCCTATACCGAACCGCACAAAAAATGGGAAGTCCGCAGGGACTTCCCATTTTTTACGTGCTTATAAAACACTGAACCGCGTAAATATCTTAACGCGAGCGAAAATACGATAGCGATATTTCACTACAAATACCGGCCATGTGGACGAAATCGGGTTATAAACAGGCAGAAAAGCGGATACGGATACCCGCTAAGGCTATGTTAAGAAAAGACAAAATGCCGATAAGAAGCCGAAAAATTGGCCCGAAATTGGGGAAAAGGGAGAAAGTGCGATTCATAATTTGTTCAAAATTACCCGCCCTCCAGATTGCTGAAACGTTGACAATCTGCTAAAAACCGGCTAAGATGAAAGCACATTTTGTGAGGAGGTAAATCACACACATGGAAAAGAAAAGTACCAAAATCGCGTATTTCGTTGCGTTGGGTATCTTTATCGTGCTGTTGGTCGTTCTGGGCATCAGCTATAAAGATGCACCTATCCTCATTGAGGATGCGACCACCCCGTTCGCAGGCACCTTCTGGTCCCTGCTGCCCCCCATTGTAGCCATCGTGCTGGCCCTGATCAGCAAGGAAGTGTATTCCTCTCTGTTCCTGGGCTGCCTGGTAGGCGCTCTGCTGGTCAGCAACTTCCGGCCCTGGGAGACGCTGGTCCAGCTGGTGGAAGGCGATAACGGCATCGTCACCACCGTGTCCGATGCGGGCAACATCGCCATCATCGTGTTCCTGGTGGTGCTGGGCATCATGGTGGACCTGATGAACAAGACCGGCGGCTCCGAGGCGTTCGGCCGCTGGGCCAAGAAGTCCGTTAAGACCCGCGGCGGCGCACAGCTGATGACCATGCTGCTGGGCGTGCTGATCTTCATCGACGACTACTTCAACTGCCTGACCGTGGGCGCCGTGATGCGCCCCGTCACCGAGAGCCATCACATCTCCCGCGCCAAGCTGGCCTACGTCATCGACTCCACGGCCGCTCCCGTCTGCATGATCGCTCCCGTGTCCTCCTGGGCCGCTGCCGTGTCCGGCTACGTCCAGTCCGACAGCGTCAACGGAATCCAGCTGTTTGTAGCCCAGATCCCCTGGAACTACTACTGCCTGCTGACCCTGCTGATGATCGTGGTCATCTCCATCCTGAACATCGACTACGGTCCCATGCTGACCCATGAGTACAACGCGCAGGTCAAGGACGACCTGTTCACCACTCCCGAGCGTCCCTTCGCCGGCGCTGACGACTACGAGACCGGCTCCAAGGGCAAGTCCTCCGTGCTGGATCTGCTGCTGCCCGTGGTGGTTCTGATCGTCACCTGCATCATCGGCCTGATCTACACCGGCGGCTACTATGATGACACCAGCGAGTATTTCCACGACTTCATGGGCGCGTTCTCCAACGCCTCCTCCGGCGCGGGCCTGGCCATCGGCTCCATGCTGGCTCTGGTGTTTACGTTCATCTACTTCTGGCTGCGGGGCTCCATTGGCTTTGAGAAGTCCTTCGAGTCTGTGCCCAACGGCTTCATCCAGATGATCTCCCCCATCCTGATTCTGACGTTTGCCTGGACGCTGTGCGGCCTGACCCGCTACGGCATGTACTCCGCCGACTTCGTGGTCAACGCCATGTCCGGCGCAGGGGATCTGGCCAAGTTCCTGCCTGCCGTGATCTTCATCATCGGCGCGGCCATCGGCTTCGCCACCGGTACCTCCTGGGGCACCATCGGCATCATGGCCCCCATCGTGGTCCAGGTGTTCAACTACGATCAGCAGCCCATTCTGTGTACCATCGGTCTGGCGGCGGCCTGCTCCGGCGGCGTCATGGGCGACCATTGCTCCCCCATCTCCGACACCACCATCATGGCTTCCGCCGGTGCGCACTGCTTCCACCTGAACCATGTGTTCACCCAGCTGCCCTACGCCCTGACCGTGGCCGGCGTTACCTTCGTCAGCTTCATCCTGGCCGGCCTGATCCAGAACGTGGTCATCTGCCTCATCATCGCGGCGGCGCTGATGATCGCTACCCTGCTGGTCATCAAGGCCATCATGGCCAAGAAGCATCAGGGCATCTTCCAGGAGATGGCCGAGGCCAACAAGTCCCTGGTCAAGTAAGGCTCTGCGCGTACCAAACGAAAAAATGGGAGACGGCTTTGCCGTCTCCCATTTTTTGCTGCGTAGTTTACGCAAAAAAGGTACAGCGCATCGCGCTGTACCTTTTTTGCTCAAAAGTGAGTCTCTACAAACTTGTTGAACTTCTTTGTGTCCATCTGGTCCTTGTAGCTGTTGCGGAACCGCTTGACGGTCAGGCTGTTGTACTGTACGATCTTGCGGTACTTCAGGAATCCTGCCACCAGCGCCACGCCGCCGCAGAGATAGCCCATCGGCGCACTTTTCCAACAGGTCCAGATCAGCACGGCGAACAGCACCAGCGAGATCAGCACACCGGCGATCTGCTTTTTCGGGTGCAGCTGCTTCACTGTGGCCTCGTCGATGACGCCCTCCTCCACCATGGCCTTGGCGAACTGCTTCTGGACGCCGAACAGGCTGGCAGTATTCAGCAGCATGGGGGCCACCACGAAAAAGGCGAACAGTGCGTCTACCACACCTATCAACAGAACGGTCAATTCTCCCATATTCTCTCCTCCTATTTTAATTTACGAATTGAATGTGCATGTCGCTGCGGGCCGTGGCGTAGAGCATGTGGCTGTAACACAGGGAGAACTCCACCACATCGCCTACCTCCAGGCGGCGGGGGCAGTCCTCCACGTCCAGGATGCAGTGGTCGGAGGAGCCACCGATGACGGTAATGCCCTCCTCGCGGGGCAGCAGGGACTCCAGCTCGCCTACGTCCGCACGGCCCAGAGCCAGAATGGCCCGCCGCCGGATGCCGCGGTCCTCGTACACCGGCTTGTGGCCGAAGGCGTCGATGGCGAATTCGCCAATGGGGTAGGTGGGCTTGTCCCGTACCTCCACCACCTCCGCCCGCAGGGTGAAGGTGTCCATCCGCAGGTAGTCCATGTCGCGGATGCCCCAGTCCACCTGCAGATCCTTGCCCAGCAGGATAGCCTCGCCGATGCGCAGGTGATTGATTCGCTCCGGCATGGTATCCCAATGCACCAGCGTGTAGGAGCTGGTGGCGCCGCCGGAGACGATCTCCAGCTTCCGGCCGACGCGGCGCTCAATGCGGTCCGCGATGGCCAGCAGCTCCTGCATCTTCTCCGGCGTGGGCTTGGTGGAGCCGTAGCACGTCAGGTTCACGCCAATGCCGGCCAAAACCACATGGGGCAGCTCCCGTTCTACGTGGACGCACACGTCCACCATCTCGTCCTTGTCCCAGAACCCCTCCCGCAGGTCGCCCAGGTCGGCCATGACGATGACGCGGTGGGTCTTGCCCTGAAGCACACACTCCTCCTCCAGCGCGTCCAGCGTGACGCGCTCGCTCTGGAGGGACGTTTCGCACAGGCGCACCACGTCCGGCAGCTCGGTAAGCCCGGGAATGCGGATCAGCAGCCATGGCCCGCCGATACCGGCGGCGCGGCACTTTTCCACCTGTTCCAGACGGCTGGTACCCAGTTCATCTGCGCCGCATTGGCGCAGGGCGCGTGCCACCTCCGGCAAGCCGTCCGCGCCCTTTACCACGCCGCAGACGCGGATGTGCCGGTCATGACAGCGGCGGACAATGTGTTGGGCATTGCTGCGCAGCGCGGAGAGGTCGATCTCCAGCTGTGGATATCTGCGATTCATGCGAACACCTCTTGCATTATAATATCTTGACTATTATAACATCAAACCTTCCGCTTGTCACACCTTTTCGGGAAAAAGAGGAAAATATCGCCGCTCCGCTGCTGTGCAGGACAGGAAAACCGCCGCCGGTTCTCCGGCGGCGGTGGGGCGCGATGGGGAGGCCGTCAGTCGGTGAGGAAACGGTCCGCGCCGGTGTCAGCACCGGCCTCGGTGAGCGCGGCCATCAGCTCATCCACCCAGGTGTCCGCCTCGCTGCCGTCATCCTCCGGCAGCAGGAGCGGGGCGCTGCCCAGACCAATGACGGCGGGCAGAGAGACGGATGCGGCATTGTCGATGACGGGGTACTGGTAGCAGCCGTTCTGGGCGGCCAGATCCACGCACTCCGGCGACAGCGCGTACTCCGTCCACAGCTTGGCGGCACTGGGGTGAGCGGCGTCCTGGAAGATGGCGGCGGCATCCACCTTCTGGGGCGCGCCGCTGGCGGGGGCAATGAGCCGCAGGCCGGTGCAGTTGTCGTCGGTAATGCGGGCCATGCCGTCGTGCAGGAAGCCGATGCCGATGACGCACTCGCCGGTGCCCAGACAGCGGACCATCTCCGCGTCAGAAGCGGTGTAGAGCGCCATGTTCTCGTCCAGCGACACCAGATAGTCCCGCCCGCCGAAGGCCTCCGGCTGCTGCATGGCGGCGCGGAGCAGCAGACGGCCCGCACCGTCCGCGGCGTAGTTGGAGGTCCAGATCAGCTCCTGATACGGCAGCTCCAGCAGATCGGCCCAGTCAGCGGGGGCATCGATCTCCATGCGCCGGAGCATGCTGCTGTCCACGATGAAGCCCAGCACGCTGCGGCGGATGCCGTACCAATAGCCGTCATCGTCGCGGTAGGCGCTGTTCGTCAGGTGGACGGCGTTGGCGGCGCTGTACGCCATCAGCTGCCCCGCCTCAGCGGCGGCGCGGCAGTTCTCGGCAGAGCCGCCGAACCACACGTCCGCACCGGCGGCGGTGCGCTGGTACGTGACGGTGATACCGAACAGCTCCTGGAAATGCTGACAGGCGGCGGCCAGGTATGACTCCTCACAACTGCCGTAGACCGTCAGCGCGCCCTCGGCCCGGGCCGCGGCGATGAGGTCCTCCATTCCATCAAAGCAGGCGGGGTAGACCGTCTCCTCGGCCGGGTCGGTCTGGCCGGCGGGCTCCTGACCGCAGGCCGTCAGGGACAGGGCGAGGCATCCCGCCAGCAGAAATGCAACTATTTTTTTCATCAATGATCCCTCCGTTTGTGAGCTCTGTACTGCGGTGCGCCGCAGATGGGTTCATAACATGTAGACTGTGGATAAAAACAGGAAATGCCAGCGAAACAACGCAGGATTTTAGATAATTTGACAGGATGTCCCCCCACAAAGCGCTTGACAGAGCGAGTATAATAAGTAATACTACTTTCTATACTCGATAGGGAGGGAGCTGTTATGCTGTCGGGACTGACCAACTATCTGCCGGAGACGGCGCTGACGGTATTTGATAATCTGGAATTCTTTATCCGCATCGTGCTGGCGGCGATACTGGGCGCACTGGTGGGCCTGGAGCGCAGCAAGCGCCAGAAGGAGGCGGGCGTGCGCACCCACTGCATCATCGCCTGCACCTCGGCCCTGTTCATGATCCTGTCCAAGTACGCCTTTGTGGACCTCGTCGGCGTGGACGGCCTGCGGGGCGCGGACCCCGCCCGCATCGCGGCCCAGGTGGTCAGCGGCATTTCATTCCTGGGCGCCGGCGTTATCTTCAAAAACGGCAACTCCATCCGCGGCCTTACCACCGCCGCCGGTATGTGGGGCACCGCCGCCGTAGGCATGGCCATCGGCGCGGGCATGTACTGGGTAGGGCTTATCGAGGCCGCCGTACTGGTGGGCATCCAGATCGTGCTCCACCGCTTCCCCGTGGGGGCAGACGCCCTGACGACCCAGGAGATCGTGGTGGAAATGACGGACAGCGATGAGCTGCTGGCCCGCTTTGACGCACTGGTGAAGTCCCACCGCGGCCAGATCACCGAGAGCAGCCTGACCCGCCAGAACGGCATCCTCTGCATGGAGGTGACGGCCAAGCTGGATCCGCCCATCACCCACGAGGAGGCGCTGGCTTTTATGAAGGCCAACGACGGCGTGCGCCGCGTCTCCGTCTGATACATACAGCACCCAACGCCCTGCCTGCGCCCTGCGCAGGCGGGGCGTTTTGCATTACATCCGCTTTTCCGCCCAGTCGGACAGCTGCTCCAAAATAGGCAGCAGCTCACGGCAGCTGTCGGTGGGGCTGTACTCCACCCGCACCGGCACCTCCAGATACTCCCGCCGTGTCACCAGCCCGTCGTGCTCCAGCTCCCGCAGGGCCGAGGCCAGCACCGTGTTGGAGATGCCGTCCAGCTTGCTCCGCAGAGCGTTGTAGCGGATGGCACCGGCGATGCACACGGCGCACAGGATCTGGACCTTCCACTTGCCGCCGATGAGCTGCATGGCATGGTGCAGCGGACACTTTTCCATACAGGGGCAGTCGTAATGGGACTCGGACATGGTTAGCTCCTCCTGACCTGCTCACATAAATCTGCGCTCTTGCTTTTTCCACTGCAGGTGCTATCATGATAGCAGGTAAGAAAACCAAAGTAAATAGTGTGAGGAGAAAATCGTACCCATGAACATCTACTTGCAGGGCTTGACCATGGGTCTGGCCTATGTGGCCCCCATCGGGCTGCAGAACCTGTTCGTCATCAACAGCGCCCTGACCCAGAAGCGGGGCCGCGTGTACCTGACGGCGCTGATCGTCATCTGCTGGGATATCTCCCTGGGCGTCAGCTGCTTTTTGGGCGCGGGTGCGCTGATGCAGGCGGTGCCCTGGCTCCAGAAGGTCATTCTGGCCATCGGCAGCCTGATCGTCATCTGGATCGGCGTGGGTCTGCTGCGGTCCAAGGCCAGTCTGGAGGGCGGCAAGGACGTGAATGTGCCGGTGTGGCAGCTCATCACCTCCGCCTTTGTGGTGACGTGGCTGAACCCGCAGGCCATTATCGACGGCACTATGATGCTGGGCGCATTCCGCGCCACGCTGCCCGCCGGCGGCGATGTGCCGTTCATCTGCGGCTTCGGCTCCGCGTCCATCATCTGGTTCCTGACGCTGTCCACCATCGTGTCCCTGCTGGGCAGCCGCTTCAACGAGAAGGCGCTGAACGTCATCAACAAGGTCTGCGGCGCCGTCATCATATTCTACGGTCTGAAGCTGCTGTACAGCTTTGCCCGGATGATGGGCTGGCTGTGAGAAAATCCATTGGCAAATCACGTCCTTTCTGCTACAATAAGGCGGAAAGGGCGTGATTTTTTGTGGAACAGAACTATAAGCTGACCATCGCCTACGACGGCACCCGCTTTTTCGGCTGGGAGCGCCAGCCGGGGAAGGATACGATACAGGGCAAGCTGGAGAGCGTGCTTTCCCGCCTGCAGGGCCATCCGGTGGACGTCACCGGCGCGGGCCGCACCGATGCGGGCGTCCACGCCCGGGCCATGACGGCCAATGTGGTGCTGGACGTGGAGGAGACGCCGGAGGCCATCCGCGACTACCTGAACCGCTATCTGCCGGACACCATCGCCGTGCGGGAGGTGAAGGAGGCGTCGCCGCGGTTCCACGCCCGCTACAACGCGCTGGGCAAGACATACCGCTACATCTGCTTCGATGGGCCGGTGAAGCCGGTGTTCGACCGGAAATACGTGACGCTGCTGGATTACCGCCCCGACGTGGAGCGGATGCAGCAGGCGGCGGCCTACCTTACCGGAGAGCACGATTTCGCCAGCTTCTGCGGCAACCCCCGCATGAAAAAGTCCACCGTCCGGCTGGTGGACAGCATCACCGTGGAGCGCCGGAAGGACCGCGTGATCTTCACGTTCCACGGCACCGGCTTCCTCCAGAATATGGTGCGCATTTTAGTTGGTACCCTGCTGGAGGTGGGACGCGGCTACTGGGAGCCCGCCTATGTGCAGGACATCCTGGCGGCAAAGGATCGGAAGCTGGCGGGGCCCACGGCGCCGCCGGAGGGCCTGTGCCTGATGAAGGTGGACTATTAACGCGGCAAATATGGGGATGTTTGGCAAAATCGCATTTTTCTGGGCTATCTTTCCCACGGAAAGACGGCTATAATGACAACAAATATACGGCGCGGCGGGGACTGCCTGCCACAGATCGGGCATTTGCCTGCTGAAAGGAGACTGCGCATATGATCAAGTTTGGAACCGGCGGCTGGCGCGCCGTCATCGCGGACGAATTTACCAAGGAGAACATCCGGCTGCTGATGGCGGGCCTGTGCCGCCTGATGGAGAAGGAGGGCCTCAGCGGGGCCGAGGTCTGCGTGGGCTATGATCGCCGCTTCCTGTCCAAGGAGTCTGCACACTGGGCGGCGGAGGTGCTGGTGGGCTATGGCTTCCATCCCTTCGTCATCAACCGCTCCAGTCCCACGCCCCTGATGATGTTCACCGTGAAGAAGCGGGGCGAGCCCTACGGCATCGCTGTCACCGCCAGCCACAACCCCGCCATCTACAACGGCATCAAGGTGTTCACCGCCGGTGGCCGCGACGCCGACGAGACGGTGACGGCCCGCATCGAGGCGGAGATCGCTCAGGTGACGCCTGCCGACGTGAAGAGCGTGGACTACGACGAAGCTCTGGCCGGGGGCCTTATCACCGAGGCCAACCCCATGAATGAGTATCTGGACAGCATCCTGTCCGCCGTGGACGTGGAGGCCATCAAGAACGCTGCGCTGCGCATCGGCTTCGATCCCATGTACGGCGTGAGCTGGTCCAGCCTCAGCATGCTGCTGACCACCTGCCGCTGCGATCTGGAGATCATCCACGACCGCCACGACACCCTGTTCGGCGGCAAGCTGCCCGCCCCCAACATGGAGACGCTGAAGCCGCTGGCGGCGCTGGTGCTGGACAAGCACTGCGACCTGGGCATCGCCACCGACGGCGACGCCGACCGGCTGGGCGTCATCGACAACGAGGGACAGTTTATCCATCCCAACAAGCTGCTGGTGCTGCTGTACTACTATCTGGTGAAGTACCGCGGCTGGCACGGCCCCTGCGTCCGCAACAACTCCACCAGCCACCTGCTGGACCGCGTGGCCGCAGGGCTGGGCGAGAAATGCTACGAGGTGCCGGTGGGCTTCAAGTGGGTGTCCGCCAAGATGGCGGAGACGGACGCCGTCATCGGCGGTGAGTCCTCCGGCGGCATGGCCGTTCGCGGCCACATCTCCGGCAAGGACGGCATCTACGCCGCCGCGCTGCTGGTGGAGATGCTGGCCGTCACCGGGAAGTCGGTGTCGGAGCTGTTCGCCGAGATCGCCGAGCAGTACGGCGACCCCCAGTGGGCCGAGGCGGACTTCCGCATGACCCCCTCCCGCAAAGCGGAGCTGCAGGAGCGACTGTTCGTCCATTGCGAGACGCCGGACTTCGGCAAGGCCGTGGATCACATCAGCCGCGAGGACGGCTGCAAGGTGTACTTCACCGACGGCAGCTGGGTCATCTGCCGCTTCTCCGGCACGGAGCCGCTGCTGCGCATGGCCGCCGAGGCCGATGAGCAGGCGGAGGCGGAGCGCTGCATCCGGGTGTGGCGCACGTTCCTGGGCTTGTAAAAAATACTGAAAAAAAGTTTTGGATGTGTTGCGGATGCAACACATCCAAAACCGCATCCTGTGGTATACTGACGTCAGTAAGCGAGAGGGTGATCCCCTCACAAATCAATATACTATAATAAGTTATGGAGGATACGATCATGAAAAAGTGGGTATGTCCTGTTTGCGGTTACGTTCACGAAGGCGATGTTCCCCCCGCCGAGTGCCCTGTCTGTCACGTCAGCGGTGACAAGTTCACCCTGCAGTCCGAGGAGAAGACCTGGGCCGCCGAGCACGACATGCGCATCCAGGAAGTGGTCGATGCCGCCCTCGAAACGTACCTGGGCTTGAAATAAGCTGTGAACCTATGAACA